>JGI24710J26742_10000090_pt1 | contig 71875 bp, 59 predicted proteins | sample BioPla2DNA2_FD_26742 | JGI IMG/M metagenome (IMG submission 26742) | reverse complement strand
ACTCGAACCCCGGACCGACCGGTTATGAGCCGGCTGCTCTAACCAACTGAGCTAATGGCCCATTCCTGCAACAGCGACAAAACGAATTATAAGAAAGTAAGCAATTAATGTCAAGCAATCATCATACATCAAACCTTTAGCACGATAAGTAAGCAAATTTATTCCCTAAACAGTTTTAACCAACAAAAAGTACCATAAACTTGATAGGTTGATAGTTTAGATTCTTTTGACACTATCCCGTACAGATCTATAATTGCTTACAGACAATGCTCTATATGGAGTTGAATCGACAGAGTCCGGCACCTTATTGATTGGATGGTTGAGTAATGTCACGGCAGAATGTTCTGGGTACGGAAAAAATAAACAGGTTGTTCTGGAAGCTGGCTTTGCCTTCTGTAGTAGCTCAGGTTGTTAATATGCTCTACAACATGGTAGACCGTATCTATATCGGACATATCCGGGATGTCGGCCCCTTGGCCCTAACCGGTGTCAGTATCAGTATGTCAATAATCATGCTGATTACCGCCTTTGTAGTCTTAATTGGTGTGGGTGGTGCTCCTCGCGCTTCAATCGCTCTGGGGGCAGGCGAAACAGAAAAAGCGGAAAAGGTAATGAACACAGCTATGAGCGCCTTAGTTGTTACGAGCCTATCGCTTACCGTTATCTTCATTGTCTTCGCCGAACCTTTGCTACGCCTGGTTGGAGCCAGCGAAGTCAGCTTGCCGTATGCACTGGAGTATACTCGCATTTATGTCTTGGGCACCCCGGCCGTCATGCTCTCAATGGGGCTAAATTATTTTATCAGCGCTCAAGGCTTTGCCGCCACAGCAATGAAGACTATTCTGATCGGTGCGATAGCTAATATAATTCTCGACCCGCTCTTCATTTTTGCCTTTGGTCTAGGCGTGGCCGGAGCTGCAATCGCTACAGTGATCTCGCAGCTAATATCAGCCTGCTGGGTGATTCATTTCTTACAAAGCGAGAAAAGCCTGATCCGACTCCGTCTTAGCAGCTGGACCCTCTCCAAGGAATATCTGTTACCTATCCTGGCCTTGGGCATGTCCCCTTTCATCATGAATTCGACTGAGAGTCTGCTGCAAATTGCTTTTAATCGCTCGCTTTATCACTACGGCGGTGACCTTTATGTAGGCACAATGGCCATCAACGCTGCCGTTCTGCAGATGGTGATCGTTCCTATCAGTGGTATTTCGCATGGGACAACTTCTTTGATCAGTTATAATTACGGAGCTCGTAACCCGGAACGAGTCAAGCAGTCTTTTCGATTATTATTAACTGTGACAGTGAGTCTGACCGTATTGGCGGCTTCAATCATTCAGGCTGTACCACAATTTTTCACCGGATTATTCACCAAAGATCCCGAGCTTACTGCGGCCACTATCTCTACCATGCGGATTTATTGTTTGGGCATTTTCTTTATGGGCTTCCAAAATTCCTGCCAACAAAGTTTCATTGCCTTCGGTCAGGCCAGGATCAGCATGTTCATGGCTCTGCTGCGCAAGATCATTCTCCTGATTCCCCTGATCTTTATCCTGCCAAGGCTGTTCAGTCCGACGGTTTATGCTATCTACTGGGCGGAACCAATAGCCGATTTCCTGGCCGCGGCAGTTACAACAACAATGTTCCTCAGATTTTTTAAGAAAGAACTCGCTGAAATGGCATTGAGTTAAATTGAGATAGGAACAGATACTTCAGGCGATTCCGAGCTGTTCGAGAATAGTCTTGCTCAATTCGCCTTTCTTTACAGTGGGCAAAGGTATTGCCTCTTGCTCCGTCATCAGGGAGAAAATGTCCGGTATGGCAAGTCCGATCTCTTGTTCCAGTTCTGCGATCAGGACTTTGCGGCTGCGCCCTCTGGCATAGCCTCGTCCGCGCAGCGCCTCGGTCATAGTTTGGGCGAAACGGTACGGACTGTCCAGATTGAGAATAACAGCCGGCAGATCAATTTTCTGGCGCTCGCGCCATGTCTCATAGGCTGACAGGGCGCCTGCCGTCTGGGGATCCAGAGCATAGTCTGTGCGATCATAGATTGACAGGATCAGGCCGCTGATTCTGCGGTCATCGACCGTGACAGCTTCCATGGCAGCTTTCATCAGAGCTGCATCTCCGGCGCTAAGCCGAATAATTCCCTCATTGATCAAGTCATTTAGATAAAACGTGACTAGATTGCTGTCGCGTGCCAAAGTTTCATAGAGCAGGCGCTCAACATTCATCGGCAGATCGACATCCATACCTGGCAGATCTGTATGCAAAACTTCCCGCTTGCGCATATAGCTGCCATCCAGGATTAAATCGGCCAGCCCTTTATTGCGATTGGTAACTACGAGGATCTTAGCAATCGGCAGACCCATCCGGCGCGCATATAAGGCAGCTACCAGCTCGCTGCCATTGCCTGCCGGAACAGATAAGACAAAGCCTTCGTCAGCATTCAGGCGCTCATGGGCATAGAGCCAGGAGGCAGCCCAGCAGTAATAAGCGATCACTGGCATGATCCTGATCCAGCTCAGAGAGTTGGCTGTAGATAGAATCACTTGATGCTGCCTCAACTTTTCAACCAGTTCACGATTAGCTAAGCAGCTTCTGATCTCCAGCGACAATTCTTCGAATGTAGCCGATGAAGAAGCCGCAAAACAATTGCGACCACAGGCCGCCCGCATTTCCTGCTCGGCTTGGCCAGGCTCGCCGCTGCTGGCGAAAAAAGCCATTACAGCGAAGTTCTCGATATCGGCCATAGTCGTTAAGGCGGCAATGCCGGCATTGCCGGTCGTGGCTGTCAACAGCAGCTGCTGCATCCCGTCCCCTGTCTTTTGTCCGGCCAGACTCAAGAGCGGCGGCACCAGCATCATAGAATAATCCTTGCCTGATGCGGTCGGCCCTGAATCCAGCCGCAGCAAGTACTCATACGGATTATATGGATTTATTTGCTCCAGGAAGGCCGGCCTGTCGCCGAAATTCACTTCCGAATAAACAGTCTCACAGATTTCTTCCAATTCCTGAGCCGAGAAATCTGTCAGATACAGCTCCAAAACATTTGCTACCGCCTGATAATACGGCCTTGACGATAATGAGCGAATCCAGTCCTGATCAACCTGAGGTATAGTCTGCGGCACAAATAGTCCGCCATCTGCGGGTACACCCTGCCTTAATGCTTCGGAAGGCTTGCAGGGTGGCTGAATGCCCCTGGTACTGATATATAGCATCTAAATACCTATCTTCCTAATCGAGCGGATATCTTGAGCGGTACATATCAAGCAGATCCGCGATCTCTTGTTTATCAGGTGCTTGCTGCTCCATTTCCAGCACCAGCCAATCAAGTTGCTCCTCTGTTCTCCGGTTGCTGATAATACCGGGCCGGACCAAAAAATAAAAGAGCAGAAAAATCACAGCGCTGATGATCACAATCAAGCTTATAATCTGTACCATGCGGTTGTGTGACTGTCCGGTATCGAGCTCCAAGCCTTGTGGCAGTCTGCCTTGTTCTTGCGCACGGATCTGCTTTAGGACTTCCTCCCGCTCCCTGGCCGTAGCCATGCGCATTTTATCCGCCCTGCGGCCGCTCTCGGAGCGCTCCAGAAATCCTCCCCTGATCAGATCAGCCTTAACGCGGTTTAACATATTGTCTTTGCGCCGACGCTCCCTGCTTTTCACTTTATCCCTGATCTTGCCTTCCCGGGCAATCAATTTAGCCTCTTCGACTGCTTCGTATTCTTGCTCGGACAAATCAGATAACTGAGCTTTTTGGAACATCTCCTCTGCCGCCCGCCAATTCTGCTGCCGGCACAGACAGAGCCCGTAAAGATATGCCGCCTGCGGAAAGAGCGGAAACTCACCGGTCAGGCGATCCAGGGCAATCATCGCTACATCCCAATTGCCATTGCCAATCTGCTCCAGAGCCCGATTATACATGGCAACAGCGCGTTCGCACTCCTTCTCGGAAGCGCCGACCCTGACTTCGTCAGCCTGCAATCTATTCAGTTTTTTTATTTTCAGTTCCCAATTCATGCTAAATCCTTAATGCTTCCGGCTGTATCTTCTAAGATCAGAGCGGATAGCTCCCGCCAGATATAATGAGCCGAAGGCTACCAGGGGTAGTCCACTGCGCCGGGCCAGCTCCACTGCTTGCCTCGTCGCTTCGCCGGCAGCGGCAATTGCTGCGGCACGAACATGAATATTATAACTGTCTTTGCTCTCAGATTCTATATCAAGCCGATTGATCTCCTCCGCCAATCTATCCGCGCGAAGGCTCCTGGGATTAGGCGGCTCGGTCGCAATAATACGCGCCGGCCGGTATTTACGGTTAAAAAGAACCTCAGACAGAATTCTCCGATAGTCCTTATCTGCCAATACACCTGTCAGGAAGATCACTTTCTGTCCGGCCAGAATCTGATCCAAAGTCTCGGCCAACGCCATGCTGCCCTGGGGGTTGTGGGCGCCATCCAGCAAAATAAAAGGTTCGGCAGCGGAAATAATCTCCAGCCGACCCGGCCAAGTTGTGCTGCGGATGCCGGCGGTTATACTCTCAGCCTCCAGATAGGGCCGGGCAGCAGTTGCAGCCAATATCGCATGTAAAGGCTGATAGGAACCCAAAAGCCCGGTACTGTAATGTTCGCCCGCGGCATAGAAATGCTGCCCGGAGAGATCAAAGCTTTGTGTCTTCACAGCAATATAGTTGGGATCTTGATCTTGTCTCTCATCATGGCCGATCCAGGTTAAAGGACAGGCCAATTCAGCTGCTTTTTCGCTCAATACTGTGCGCACAGCGGCCTGGTCTGCTTCGGAGAGATAGGAAGCAGCGGGATCATAGGCATAAACCGGTGTCCCGGCTTTGAAAATTCCCGCTTTCTCAGCAGCAATCTCAGCTATGGTGGCGCCCAGTCTGTCCATATGGTCATAGCCCAGTGAAGTAATGATGATTGCTTCGGGTTGAGTGCATATATTGGTCGCATCGAGCTGACCGCCCAATCCGGTCTCCAGCACGACATAGTCACAGTTTTGCTCGGCAAACCAGAGCAAGGCAACGGCAGTTATCAATTCAAATTCAGTAGGATGTTCATAGCCGGCCGCCAGCATCCCTGCAACTGTCAGCCGGATTTTAGACATAATGCGGGCAAAATCAGTTTCGCCGATCTCCCCTGCTTGCCCGCTGCGGTCATATTCCATCAGATCCGCCGACCCGGAAATGATCCTAATACGTTCGGTGAAACGCTCCAGATAGGGGGAAGTAAACCAGCCGACCCGGTAGCCGCCTGTAGCGAGGATATGAGTGAGATAACTGCTGGTCGATCCTTTGCCATTGGTTCCGGCCAGATGGAAAACCTTGAGTTTTTGCTCCGGCTGACCCAGGCGGCGGCTGAGCTCGATCATCCGCTCCAATCCGGGCTTGATGCCGAAACTGAGGGCGGACTGCAAATAGGCCAATGCCTCAGGATAATTCATCATCTGCTCCGGGGCGCCGTGTAAAAACTAATAATTTGCCGACCAGATAATTGGCGATTATTACGCCGGCCATACCAAAGAATTTTGCCCAGGGTACATGTTTCAGAATTGGCATCATCTTCTGATAACCCAACACATCATAGATCAGATACAGACCTAAATCCTCGAAGATAAAGGAGACCACAAATCTGGCGGCGACAAATCTGATCAATTCCGGCCAGACTTTCTCCTGCGAACGAAAGACATAGATGCGGTTGGTAATATAAGCAAATAAGATAGCTGAGACATAGGCAACCTTATTGGTAATATGAAGCCAGTCCAGCCCCAGATAGCGATTGCCCAGAGCAATAATGCCGATGTTGACCAGAGTTGTCAGAACACCAATGATCAGATAGCGCAGAACCTCCGCTCTGCTCAGCAGAGCTCTCAGCTTAGCCAAATATCCGCGCATCAGATCTCTCCGCGATCTCCGTAGATATCTTCCGGCTCTTCAAAAATACCGCTGTCAGATCCGCTGACATCACTGCTCCTTCGCTGTTTATGACGGAAACGCCTGGCCCGATCTTTATGCTTATCACTAACAGGATCCAATAAGGTAGAACTTTCGCTCGTCAACTCATCGGCAATCCTTGTCTTACGGGCAGATACTTTAGTTTCCGCCTCTCCCATCTCACTATCATGAAGATCCATCGGATCAACCGAATCCGCAAAAGCAGAAATACCTGCAAAGGCAGATGGCACATAGGAAGGTTCAGCTGAAACTTCGGCAAGTTCCGCAGGTTCTTTCGGATCTAAGTCAGAAATCTTCTCGACACCCGCCGTTGCCTGGTTCACAAATTCCGTTTCCGACGATCCTCTCCTCGCCTTTTTCTTCGGACTACTGTAATTATCGTCAAGATACCAGGGCCGATCATTCCTGTCGGCAGGGCTTGGGATCTCGGTCTTTCTGACCCGAGTCCCGGCAGAGTCAGTGTTTCTTGTCGCCGAGGCTTTAGCATCGGCACTGATATTCTTATAGGGCTCATGATTATCTGCTTTAGCAGTCGGCAAGGGTCTTTTAGAATCGAATGCCGGTTTATCTATTGGTCTTAGTGGCTCCGGCAACTTCGGCCGCTTGGGCGGTGCTTCCTTCGGCGGTTTTTGCTTGTGCTTTTTCCCGGCTAAGAACCAGAACCGCAGCCAGCTGACCAGCAGCAAAGTGGCCAGTGCCATAATTAACAACCTGGTATTTTGTGCCTTGGCCTGTAGTTCAGCCACTTCCGCTTCATAATATTCCAGTTCAACCAGCTCCAGATCTGACACAGGATCAGTTGCAACATCTTCCATTGTCTCCTGGATTGAACTCTCGGAAACTGTCGGCTCGGGCGGATCCGGTATGATCAAAGGCAGATAAAGATATGGATAAAGTGCGCCTGTCAGACTGTCATAATAATAAAAGCCGGTGGCTTCTTTTGCATCGATCTCACCTTCATCAGTCTCACCTTCATCGGCCTCTGCTTCATCAGCCACCAAATAGAGCAGGTAAAGCTGCTCCGGCATCCGCACTATCCCCTCGGGCAGCTCCTTATTAGGGTCAGCCTGAAAAGCGGGATAGTCCTTGCCCGCCAGATTAATTTCAGCCGGCACAAAACCATAGGGCACCAGATCGTCCTTGCTGGGCAAAGCGATTCTGAATTTGCCTTCCGGATAGCCGATTTCTTTGTACGGCACATAGACTTCATCATTGACATCAAGATAATAATAAGCTCTTTTGCCATCTGATTTTTCCAGCCAATACAGGCGCAAACTGGTGCCTGCTTGTACCAGATCAGCCGAATCTTCGCTGACAGGAGCAAATCCTGCCGGGATATCCTCGGCTGCAGGCGGTTTGGCGGCCTGATAGAGCTTCTCTCCGCAGTAGCAATCATAGGCAGCGCTTATCGCTGTCGTTTCGGTAATTTCAGTCTCAGTCGTCACTGCCGGCGTCTCAGCTGTCGTGGTTCCGGCAGTCGGCTTCTCTGTGGGTTTGGCTGTGGGTTTCGGCGTCGGTGTTGCTGTCGGCCTCGGTGTCGGCGTGGTTGTCGGCCTTGGTGTTGGTTTCGGTGTCGGCGTTGCCGTCGCCTGAGCCGCGGAAACCGATACCCCGGCAGATTTCATGCTAATATTGTTGAGTTCAACTGCAATGCCGGCAGAAAATTGAGTCAAAGTAAAAACAGCATTATTGACTGGTTTAATTGCTTTAAAACGAATGGAAGCGACTTTCCTTCCCGTATATTGTGCTTCGGCAGGATCAAGAGACGCTGTTACAATACCAGATCCCTCACTTGTTCTCTTTTGTGAATCAGGTAGTGAAGTGTTATTTATATGCACTGGCGAATCAAAAGCACTGCTATCATATGACATCTTGACTAAATACGATGTGAAAGTTACTTCAGAATTCAGGCTGACTGTAATTGTAACAGTATCGCCCACAGAAATATTGGTCTTTGATGTGCTGATAATCGGACCTGCCGCTCTTAGTGGAGTTGCCTGCAAAGATAAAACCACGAGCAAGCTCAAAATAACAGCCAGTATACCCTTGAAATAATTCCTGCAATCTCTTCTCATAAAATCCTCGTTAGCGATTATTTGTGATCTCTATACGGCCAAAGAAATACTCAGCAATAAATGTTGCGTCAACCACATTTATAACACCGTTGTTATTAACATCAGCTGCCTGTAATTCAGGACCTGAGAGGATATTTCTCTGGAAAAAATGTTCCATTACAAATGTCATATCAACAATATTAATATAGCCATTGCCGTTGATATCGCCGTACATGATAAAAGGCAGCACGAACTCGGGAACAGTTTGCCCCGTCTTTATCACCTCAAGTGTGCAACCGGTCGAGACTACACCCGTTGTGACAATTTCGCCGGCTTTATTGCGAATCTGCATAGTATAGCCGGGATCACTGAGCTTCAGATCGCGAAGAATATTTTCAGCCAGATGTTGATTTTTCTTCGGGTTCAGTCCTGACAAGACACCGTCTTCGATATTGTAGACCGTTGTTTGCAGCAGTGGCGCCTGGTTGGTTCCGCTTCCCTTATGCTTGACTGTAATAGTATAAGTGCGTTGCACATCTCTCTTTTCCGCGCGCACAATCAATTTCACAACTAAGGGGGCGGAAGCAGATGCAGGCACGGGAATGGCGCCCTGATGCGCTTTGCCGTTAACCTCGGTAATAATATCCGCTTGGGCGTGATAAGGCGTACCTGTCAGCAGAATTTGGTTCACAGCTTCGTTCAGCGTCAAGGTATAATTGTAAACTTCCGGATTAAAAGCCGGTGTCAGTGCTGCCGGAGCGGAAATACCGCTCAGCCAGTTGTTCCGGCTTAGATTGTCTGTTGGCTTCGCCTGCGGTGTCTGCGGCATATTCCGCATTACCGGAATCACAAAATGGAGCGGCTGCTGGATAATGCCCATTTCCAGATAGTTGCGCATCACAATTGCGGCCTCTGACGGCGGCGCCATAACATTGCTCATATATTGATGCCAGAATTCGACAAAGTCATATTTTTGCAGATACAGGCTATCCTGGCCTTTGTTGATATAGAGTTTGGCAATCCACTCTGCTCCGCCTTTGATCGCTTTCTCCGGATCCGTCCACGGCCTCTGATAAGTAGTGCCGCCGGAGGCATATTTTAAGCCGTTGGCGATGGGATTAGTGGAAGCGGTGGCGCCGATATTGTAGTAATTATAGATACCCGGGTAGGCGGCAAATGTTCCTTTGACTGAAGCGCTTCCGGCTCTGCCAACCTCCTGAATAACTCTGCTGACAAGGAAATAGGGGCTGGCGCCGCTTGCAGTGGCAGCATCCATGAAAACCTGGGCATAGGTTTTATTGAGGGTGACTTTTTGTCCGGCGGCATTGAGATAGACTATTTTGCCCTGAGCGTTGACATGCTCGGAATTGCCGGCCGGATCCATAAATGTGCCTTTGAGCATCTTTTCAATGCCGGCCAAAGTATGATAATTGGCATTATAGGACAATTGCTCAAATTGAAAGATACCGGTCTGATCCAGGAAATTGCGCGGATCCAGATAATATTTGACCGCTTCCGGGGATGCGCCGGTAAAACCGGCATCGAGCGCTTTCCAAGAATCGGTGCGATAATCATAGGAATCGGCCGCATAGGATTTCATAGAGGTAATCCGGCCGATTGGCACAGTGGATGTTTTGCCGGGGGATTGCTTGGTTACGACATAATCCCAATCATGGTTAATATTTTTCGCGGAAAAGGTCCAGTACGGATATTTCCGGTGCAGATCTTTCAAGCCTGCATGATAGCTGGCCGGGAATTCATTGTCCAAAAAGACCTGGAATTCCTGATCGGTCAGGGGCGGATTATTCGGATCTATCTGTACCTGCTCAACATAGCGGTCGACCACAACACCCGGATCGAGAGCAATATAGGCCGCATACATATAGCCTTCTGCGCCGGTTGGCTCCATGATCACCCGATACCAACAGTTATTGCCAGCAAGAACTTCCTGTCCGTCAACATAGCCCAGCACCTGGAGGCGAACACCTCTGCTGTAAGTGTTAATTGAAGTATATTGCTGATCCGGCGTCAGCCGTAAACGAAGCGAACTGGCGCTGATTGTAGCATTCCACGGTTGCGCCCGAACTGTCATCGGCGCAGTCCGCAGCAATGGTCCGGGTTGTTCCCGAATAGCTTCAGTTGCAGTAGCGTTATCGCCCCCGGTCTCAGATGCGACGCTCTCTCCTGCGTTTGTCTCCTTTATCAGATTTGGATCAGTTTCAGTTGCGACAGTCGTCGGCTTCATGACACCTGTGGTATCCGAAGTATCTCCGGTTTTATCCTCGCCATCGGCCAGTGTATCTGAGGTATTCTGTGACGGAGCCGGCGCTTGTGCCGGTTCAGTTTCTGACGCTGCAGAATTTTGCTCCGTCGCTGCCCCTGTCGAACTCTTGGCAACTGTTGCTGCGCCGGCGGCTTGAGCGCCAAGCATTAGCGCCAACACCAGAATAATAAAAATTACTATATTCTGATAAGTTGTTCGACTTTTCATAATCCAAGGCCACACATTCTACGCTAATCATCGCTAACGACTGCTTCAGACAACAGTCAATAAATGCCGGAAAACATACTCTCCCTGTTGGCATGATTTTAGCACAATAAGTGAACCAAATTATGGCAAAAGCATGTCAGGACACCGCTTTCAGCGCTCTGTCCATGACTTGTAGGTTTAATGAAATAACTCTGAAATAATCAGGCGATCAGTCATCAAGCTCATCCCGCGTCTTATAATATGAGGGAATGACATAAAGAAAAACCAGTCTACTGCCGGCAACATAGCCAGCAATTTTTTAGCCGCCCCCTGTTCAACTATCCGCCAACTGTCGCTAATCTCCTTGTCAGGTCTGATAGATCGCCTTGAAAGTAGAATTGGCATAGTGATCTGTCATTCCGGCAATATAATCTACGATCTTGCGCAGAGCGGAAGCCTCCGGCTCGGGATGGCGCTGCATATAATCGTTAAAGTTTTTCAGTACCAGTTCGCCGTCCGCCGAATTAAAGAAAACTCCCTCGCCGGCCCTGAGATAGGCTACCATTAAACCCCTGATAATAGTATTAACCATTTCTTCATAGATCATGATCGGTTCGGACAGATAGATGCGCTGATAGTTCTCCTGGATCAGCTCCTGCAGCGCTTCCCCTTTCGCCCGGCTCATAATGATGGCATCTTGCCCGTAGCTATGTGAAATTACATCCAGAACCAGGGTGTTGACGATGTCCGAATTGGATGAGCCCAATTCATTTTGGATAGCACGGGGAATATCGTCAAAGCTCATCAGTCCGGCGCGGAAAGCGTCTTCGATATCGCGGCCGACATAAGCGATGCGGTCAGCAATGCGGACTACGCAGCCCTCCAGCGTCGCGGGCATCAGATGCTTTTTAGCTCCGGAAATCAGATCCTCTTCCTGTTTGTCGCGCCAGGGCGTCAGGACAAATTCATCGATTTTCTCACCACAGTGACTGGCAATACCGTCGCGCACTTCAAAGCTCAGATTGAGTCCGCAGCCAGCTTTATGCTCGGCCAAAATATCCACCGTGCGCAGCGAATGCAGCTCATGCTGGAAAGCAAATCCACCCTGCACTTCGCCGATAATGCGGTTCAGGGCATCTTCGCCGGCATGGCCGAAGGGAGCATGCCCCAAATCATGTCCCAGCGATATGGAACGGATCAGATCCTGATTGAGATTGAGCGCTTTGCCTATGGTCTCGGCCAGATACATCACATAGAGCACATGTTCCATCCTGGTACAGATATGATCATTGCGTGGATTAAAAAACACCTGTGTCTTCTCGCGCAAACGCCGGAAAGGCATCGAATACAAAATTCTGCCCGTATCGCGCTCGAACATCGTTCGCACCGGGCAGTCCTGCTCTTCCCTTCTGCGCCCGCGGCTATGCGCGCTGGCTGTAGCATAGGGACTTAAATGCTGAAGCTCCGTCTGCTCCTTAAGCAGTCGGGGCAATCCGATTTTATCCGACACTTCCATCTTAATCCTCCACTCGCGTCAATAGCGACATCGACGCTTTGAAGCGCTTGGTGCCGCTCTTGAACCTGATCACCAGGATAGCGTCGCCGCTGAAAGGCACAATTTTCTCAATCGCGCCTATCCCCAGCCGCTCGTGCCTGACCAGGTCTCCCACGGCCAATTGCTGATAGTCCAGACCCCTTTTCTCATCCCGGGATAGACTGTTTTTGGTTCTTTCGAAGGCTGTCCCCCGCCGTCCCGCACTTGTCCCGGGCGCGATGCCTCCCGCAGTGTCCGCGGAGGCGAAATCCCTTCGGAAAGAGTAGCCGGCCCCATAGCGGGCGTCTTCGCTTCTGCGGCTCCAAGTGGCGATGCTTACACTGTCGGCATCGAATTGATCACCGTGGCGGGAGCCGCCCACTTCTTCGACCAGATCATCGGGAATCTCCCGGGCGAAGCGGGAGACTTTCTGATACATAGTCTGTCCATAGAGCAGGCGTTGCCGGGCAGCCGTGATAAAGAGCCTGCGCTTGGCCCTGGTCAAAGCTACATAAGCCAGGCGGCGCTCTTCTTCGATCTCCTCGCGCGAGTACAGTGATTGCTCGCCGGGGAACAGCCCCTCATTGGCTCCGACCAAGAAGACAGTATCAAATTCCAGGCCTTTGGCGCTGTGAATGGTCATCAGGCTTACCGCGTCCGATTCATCCGCCTGGTCCAGATCGCTGTAAAGCGCAACCCGCTCCAGATAGGCTTCTGCTATCTGCGCCAAAGTCAGGGGCATGGTCAGATCTTCCTGCTCAGCCTGCAGCTCCGGGTATTGGCGGAGTTCTTCCAGTTCGTCTGTCAGTCTGCTTTCAAATTCCATTGCATCGGAAACCAGCTCATCCATATTCTGAATCCTGGTAGTCGCCTCCAGCGGCAATTTGTCCAGCAAGGCTGTCTGTTCTTGTTTCAGACCGGAATCATCGGTAACTTGCTTAACGTAAAAGCCGAATTCGATCTCGTCTCGAGACAGTACCTGTTGCAGATCGAGAATCAGATGGACGAAGAGACGGATTTTGCCGGCGGCGAAGGAGAGCTCGGGAAATTCCTCGGCCCGGCGGCAGATCTCAAACAGCGGCTGTTGCTCCCTGGCGGCGATCTGATTGAGCAGCTCCAGAGTCGTGGCTCCGATACCGCGGCGCGGGCTGTTGATAATCCGGCGCAGGGCAAGGTCATCCGACGGCTCAGTGATAAGGCGCAGATAGGCCATAATGTCTTTGATCTCTTTGCGATCGTAGAAGCGCATACCGCCATAAATCCGATAGGCAATGCCGTGATCTTGCAGAGCGCTCTCCAGATTGCGGGCCAAGGCGTTGACGCGGTACAGAACGCCAATCTCATTGCCGCTCATAGCCGCACCTGATTTGGACATCAGACGCCTGATCTGATTTGCCACATAAACGGCTTCGTCGTTTTGATCCAGGGCACGGTAGAAATTGATCTTGTCGCCTTCCTCCGCCTCGGTCCAAAGTGTCTTGTGATTGCGCTGCTCATTGAGACAGATCACTGAATTGGCAGCGGCCAGGATCGTCCGCGTCGAACGGTAGTTTTGCTCCAGCCGGATAACGGTACAGTTCGGGAAATCCTGGCGGAAATCAAGGATATTCATCAGATTGGCGCCGCGGAAGCTGTAGATGGACTGATCATCATCGCCGACAACAAAGAGATTATTATGCTTGGCGGCCAACAGGCGGACCAGGACATATTGGGCATGATTCGTGTCCTGATATTCGTCTACCAGCAGATGTCGGAAACGCTCCTGATAATAGGACAGCACTTGCGGCTGTTGCTCGAAGAGAAATACTGTCAGGGCCAAAATATCGTCGAAGTCGAGACAATTATTTTGTCGCAACTCTTCTTGATAATAATTGTAGATCTCCGCCAGCTGCTGCTTCTGCAGATCTTTACCGGCTTCCTTAGCGTACTCTTCCGGATAGATCAGCTTATTCTTGGCGCTGCTTATCTGTTGCTGGACTTGACGGATCGGCACTGTCTTATCGCTGACCTTGGCTTTTTCCATCGCTTCTTTCAGCACTCGCCGCTGGTCAACAGTGTCCAGAATCGAAAATGATCTGTCATAGCCCAGCAGATGAGAATGCCGGCGCAAGATGCGCAGCATCATGGCATGGAAGGTTCCGACCCAGGCCGCTCTTGCCGCCAGCCCAATCTGGCTGCTAACGCGTTCTTTCATCTCATTAGCGGCTTTGTTGGTAAAAGTGATCGCTAAAATCCGCTCGGGATCGACACCGCGCCTTTGCACCAGCCAGGCGATCCGCTGAGTGATGACTCTGGTCTTGCCGGAACCTGCCCCCGCCAAAATCAGAAGTGGCGAGCCTTCATGCAGTACGGCTCTTCTTTGTTCGGGATTGAGATTCGCCAGGAGAGGGTCGGCAGCGGAATCATAAAGCTCGCCGGCGGTTTTGGCAACGGACAGCAGGCCTGGCGCGGACTCCCGCCCGCCGGGGGCTCCATCAGCCTTTAATTGCCCGCTATCCGCACTTTTTGTCATTGTCTTCTACTCATAATTTTTAAAAACGGTCGCCCGCCGGCGACCGCAAAACAGTCCGGGAGAGAATAATCTTCTCTTAGTATTCAGGTTCGATCAAACCATAATCGCCATCCAGTCTCTTGTAAACCAGATTGACCTTACCGGTTTCATCATTGAGGAAGAGATGGAAACTGTGGTTTAAGAGCTCCATCTGCAAGACAGCCTCTTCGGCATCCATCGGTGTGATGACAAAGCTCTTGCGGCGCGTAATAACCGGCAATTTTTCCTCGCCGCTATCCTCTTCTGCTTCTGCAGTATCCACAGTGGCCAGATAGTCTTCCATATAACCGAACTTGCGGTTTTTCTTCTTCATCCGCGCTTTATATTTGCGAATCTGGCCCTCTATGATATCTATTGCTCTATCCAGAGCCATAATTGCCTCGGGAGCAGTCGCCTCGGCACGATAAAAATGCGACCTTATTTTGATCGTAACTTCAGTCCGGACTTCATCGTGCTCATGCTGGAAACGAACAGTGGCTACCGCTTTGTCCCCGAAATAGCGGTCAAATTTCTTCATCTTGTTCTTTACTTTTGCCTGAAATTGTTCTCCGATCTTAATCCCTACGCCATGAATAGTAAGAGTCATTGGTCACGTCCTTTCCGACCGCGGAGGCGGTCGTTGAGCGGTCCTCGATTTGCTGTTTGAGGACAGTTTCTAGTAGTTGTCTATATTATAACTGATAAGCGGTGCTTGCAAAAAGTTTCAGAAAATTTCTTCGTCGGCAATTTCGTCACAATCGAATATGTCCGGGAAAGAACCGCCAAAAAGGAAACAATCATGCGCGCCCTGACATGATTCCGCCTTAGTGCAGAGCGCAGCCCGCATCTCTTCGCAGTTGGATACTGCTTGAATTTCTAGTTCCGTCTCCAAGTCGAAAGCGGAAAAAGTCAGACCGGTCCACTCTTCTAAATCAGAATCGGCCGGGAAAGCACCGGTTTTCAAAATAGCGCCGTCAATTACAGTTACGGGTAATTGCCCGGCATCCATTTCATCCAGAAAACTGAGCAGGCACGGCTCGCAGACAAAAGCTCCCGGATTGCTGGGCAATGCGTAATATTCGAATCTAAAGCCGGCGTCGCTTAATTTGCGCCCCCGCGCTAAGGCCCGGAACAATTCTGCTTTGTTTTCATCCAGGACACTGCAGGGATCCTCAAGACCATAGACTCTTATTTCTTGCTTCCTGGTTATCTGATATCTGCTGCAGTTGTCCTTGCAAGATCCTTCACCGGCCCCGCTGCCGGAACAATCAGCCATGGTATAGATCTCCTCGGCTCCTAAAGTATCAGATGCATCCATCACTAAATCCTGCCTCCCAACCATCAGGCTTTTATTGAAAAATACCGCCTGCTATGCCAATATACTTGCGTACACTACTTTAATTGAATGCAATAATAACAGACCGGGAGATGATAAAATGCAACAAAAGATACGCTTTACGGCAACTAATGGCTTGACCTGGCGGGCTGTTCTTCTGACCATCCTGGGTTCAATCCTGATTACTATCAGTTCCATGTATATAGCTCTGAAGATGAGCGCCCTGCCCTGGCCTACCATTTTTGTAGCTATTCTCTCGATGTCTTTGCTGAAACTGGGAGGGAAAATTTCCCGACAAACCACCGATTTGAATGAGATAAATATTACCCAGACCGGCATGTCCTCCGGCGCCATGGTAGCCGGTGGCATAGCCTTCACAGTCCCGGCTCTGTTTATCTCGGGGATCTATGAGCCATATAATCCGGACGCCATGCGGCTCTCAGACTGGCTGTGGCCGAAATTCTGGCCTGTCATGTTTGTTTCGCTGGCAGGGGTTGCTGCCGGTACCTTCCTGTGCTGGGTCTATCGCAGGCGCAATATTGAAGAAATGGAGCTAGCCTATCCGATCGGAACGGCAGCTGCTGATACTCTGGAAGCAGGTGACGAAGGCGGCAGCAAAGGGCTGATACTACTTCTGTCTTTGGCTTTCTCTGCTCTCTTTACCGTAATCCGTGATGCCGGACATTGGGTCAAAGAGCTTTATAGCGGAGCCATCGGCTTTTTCCCGGTCTCAATCTATATGTCTCCTTTGGCTTTGGCCACCGGCTATATTATAGGCTTCACTCCGGCCTGTTACTGGTTTGTCGGCGCCTTGGCAGGTCTGATAATGCAGCAGGCTGGTGTCTCGGAGATGACTATAACAGCCGCTGTCGGCCTGATGGTCGGCGCCGGTATCGGCATTGTCGTCAGCTTTATCAGCACCAGCATCGCTGAGGCCAAGAAGCACAAAAACCGGCAGGCAGGGGACAAACATCAATCAAAGCCCCGCCGCAAAGTCTCTTATCTTTTGATCGGTACTGCTCTCAGTTTTGTCTGCACGATTGTTGCCGGCTTCTCAGCGCCAGTCGCCCTGCTGGCCATGATCGGAGTAGTCTTTGCCACTGCCATGTCATCCGTGATCACGGGTCAGACCGGGATCAATCCTATGGAGATCTTCGGCATCATTATCCTGCTCTCTATCCGTCTCCTGGTCGCAGTCAGTCATGAGCAGGCCATCTTGATCGCCTGCCTGGTAGCAGTCGCTTGCGGTTATGCCGGCGATGCCATGAACGATTATAAAACAGGCCATATCTTAAACTCCGATCCCCAAGCGCAGTTTGTCACGCAGCTATTGGGCGGCCTGGCCGGGGTACTGGTTGCCGTGCCGACATTCTTCCTTATCATTGCGCAGTACGGCAGCGTCGGCGCTGAGACCGGTCTGACGGCGGCGCAGGCGCACAGCGTGTCGGCCATGGTGAGCGGCATCGGCGATCCTCTGATCTTCACAGCCGCCCTGCTGGCCGGCCTGATTCTGTTCCTGCTGAAGATACCCTCCATGATTATCGGTATCGGCATGATCCTGGGTCTGGGCATATCTACTTCGATTTTCCTGGGCGGCGCTATTTGCTATCTGGTCACCGGATTCAAATCGGACCGACTCACAACCAAAGGCAATATTATTGCCGCCGGTTTGTTGGGCGGCGAAGGCATCACCTCTACGGTGATCGCCTTGATAGCTATGTTCCAAGGCTAGCAGCCGGGAGCTGTTTAAGATATGATATTTGCTGTATCAATCCGGCGCCGGCGTCAGCTCGCCGGAAAGGAGAGAAAATAATATGGCACAGGGCGAAGAAATCGTCATCAGCTATCGACCCAATAACGGCAAAGAATATAATATCGTATCTCAGTTTGATCAACAGACCTATCGCCGCTACCCGGTCAAGACAGAGCTGGTCAGCAAAGAGACACGGATCGCTGATTTTGTCGAGCGCAATCTGAACGCCTTCTTCTCCGGCCTGCCCGAGTCTGAGGCTGCTATAGTTGGCGGTCGCGAATGGTATCTGTATATTGCCGAGACTGTAATCGCCATCATGCAGGGACGCTCTTTCCTGATCACCGAGATCAACCCCGGCTTCTGGGCCAAATTCCTCTGCCGCTTCGTGCAAAAGACCAGCTACGGGATTGGTCTGCGCAGTCCCTATACCATGCAATTGGCGCTCGATGAAGCCGGCTTGCCCCGCATCCTTTTCGCCTCTTTCGGCAGCATACTGGGCAAGATGGTAGGCAAGCGCGGTATTTTCTATAAACTCGCCGGGCACGGTATTAATACGATCGACGGACCGGCGGATTATTGTCTGCCGCCGCTGAATAAATCAGCTAAGCTGGGACCCAAGGATCCGCAGCTGGTAGCCGAAAAAATCAGCGTCCAGGTGCGCTCCGCTTCTTTTCTCAGTCCGGAGCTGAAGGCCCTCTTCAGGGGCACCGTGATCATTGATGCCAATGATATCAATAGCGCAGTCCTGGGCAATGACACCGATCATTCCGCAGCGGCCAGCAATGCCGTCTTCAAAGATAATCCGCTCGGACAGTCCCGCCAGCAGTCGCCGATCGGCATTGTCTTCAGACTTACTTAGAAAATTCTGCAAGCGCAAGCGGCGCCACCGACACCGCTCCGGTAACATCTGCGTCCTGCCCCATGCCTACCGCGGGCGTGGCGATTGCCTTCGCATCATAAATTTTTTGACGAAGGCGCGCTAAATATGTCCGGCTATTCCAGTTGTTCAGGCCCGAAGGAAAAAGGCAGGATATCTTCCATCGCTAATTCGATATAGCTGCCATCGGGTTTCAAGGCCAGGAGAATGAAGTCGGGGGCGGCAAATTCCCGGATCACTTGCCGGCAGATGCCGCAAGGTCTGGCATAATCCTCATCATCGGTGATCACAGCCAGCATCTTGATTTGGCGCGCTCCCGCTGCTACGGCGCCGAAGATCGCTGTCCGCTCGGCGCAGTTGGCAGCTCCGTAGCTGGCGTTCTCGATATTGCACCCGGTGAAAATCCGTCCCAGCTCATCCAGCGCCGCTGCTCCTACACGAAATTTGGAATATGGTACATAGGCTCTCTCTTGGGCGGCAAAAGCGCCGTCAATCAGTTGTTGTCTCAAGTCGATATTCGCCATTGCTTATTACCTCAATTGTTCCCGCTGCAGAATGCGGCCGGACTTAATGATCTCGGGTCTTGCCCGCCATATCCGGCGCCGGGTCTGTTCAATCTGAGCTAATTATAACAGCCGCCTGCGGATTTTGCAGACGGCTGTTCGGTCAATCAGATAAAGAGAAAAAGGAGATTGATTATTCCCCGTCCTTTTTCGCCATATAAAGCAGCAGATCGATACAGCGATTGCTGTAGCCCCATTCATTGTCGTACCAGGAAACCAGCTTGAAGAAATTGGTGGCTCCGGGCAGATTATTCTGCAGGGTGGCCGCCGAATCATAGACGGATGAGCTGGCATCGTGGATGATATCTGTCGAAACCAGCATGTCCTTGGAATAAACCAGGATGCCTTTCAAATAGGTTTCGGAAGCTTTCTTCATCAGGGCATCGATCTCCTCGATCGAGGTCTCTTTCTCAGTCAGGACTGTCAGATCGACAACGGAGCCTGTGACAGTCGGCACCCGGAAAGACATGCCGGTCATAATGCCTTTGACTGCCGGCAAGACCTCTCCTACCGCTTTGGCTGCGCCTGTAGTTGAGGGAATAATATTCTGTGCCGCTGCACGACCCAGGCGCCAGTTCTTCTTATCCGGTCCATCGACGACTTTCTGTGTGGCTGTATAGGCATGGATGGTCGTCATCAGACCTTTCTTAATGCCTATGCCCTCCTTCAGCAGCACATGGACTACCGGGGCCAGGCAATTGGTGGTGCAGGAGGCATTGGAGACGATATCATGCTCTTTCGTATCATACTCTTCCTCATTGACACCGAAGACTATGGTCTTAACTCCGCCTTTGCCCGGCGCTGAGAGAATGACTTTCCTGGCGCCTGCTGCCAGATGGCCTGAGGCGGCATCCTTACTATTAAAAGCACCGGTGCACTCCAGCACATAATCAACACCGAGTTCGGCCCAAGGCAGGTCTTTGGGCTCCTTGGCCGCCGGAACACATTTGGTCTCATATTTGCCGTCAATGATCAGGATGTCCTCTTCCTCGAGATCAGGTTGCGATTTTCTGGTCGTAACTTCATTGGCAAATCTCCCCTGCGCCGAGTCATACTTGAGCAGATACGCAAAGTAATCCGCATCAGTCATCATGTCCGCTACCGCAACGATCTCAATCTGATCCTCCAGCAGACCCTGCTCGACAATGGAACGGTAGATCAGACGGCCAATGCGGCCAAAACCGTTAATTGCAACTTTAATTGCCATATTTAATTTATCCGTCCTTTCTTTATTTGCTCTTAAGCATGCATTCTTGCTCGCTATAGTCTATCACTATATAGCCAAAAAAAGTAAAAAGCATCCTTATATTTGAAAAGTAACTTTCGACAGCCAAGTTAAAGCTTTGGCTAAATAGCTGGGCTTAAGCTTTGACTTTAGGTTTTCTGGCTGCCAGAGTCTCGTCCGGCCTGGCGATCGGCGTATAGTGCGGAGCCCCTTTGAGCAGCTCGGGATTGGTCTTGGCCTCCTCGGCAATTTTTAGGAAAGCCTCCGCCAAAGCATCCAAATTCTGACGCGATTCAGTCTCCGTCGGCTCTACCATCATGGCTTCCGGCACAATCAGCGGGAAATATACCGTCGGCGGGTGAAAGCCGTAGTCAATCAGGCGCTTGGCGATGTCCAAAGTCGTGCAGCCGCAACTGTGCTTTTGCCGCTCGCCGGTTATGACAAATTCATGCATCGGGCTTAGCCCGGAAGCAATATCGTAGGCCTGTCGCACTCTGGCCAGGACATAATTGGCATTTGCTACCGCCCCCTCGGACACTTCCCTCAGACCGTCCGCTCCATTGGCCAGAATATAGGCATAGGCGCGGACCAAAATGGCAAAAGAACCGGTGAAAGCGCGCACTTTGCCGATCGACTTCGGCATGTCATAGTTCAGGCTGAATTCATAGCCTTGTTTTTCAACTACCGGCTTGGGCAGATAGGGGGCCAGTAAAGACTTGCAGCCGACAGGACCCGCGCCGGGTCCGCCGCCGCCATGCGGCGTTGAGAATGTTTTGTGCAAATTCAGATGCACCAGATCAAAGCCCATGTCACCGGGGCGAGTCTGCATCAGGATAGCATTGGCATTCGCTCCGTCATAATATACCAGCCCGCCACAATCATGAACCAATTTCGTTATCTCCAGCACTTCTGTCTCGAATAAACCCAAGGTATTGGGATTGGTCAGCATTAAGCCGGCCACTTCATCAGACATCAGCTCGCGCAGGGCGTCAAGATCTACCAGACCTTCTTCCGTCGAAGTAACTTCTCGCACCTGATAGCCAACCATAGCCGCTGACGCCGGATTGGTGCCATGCGCCGAGTCAGGCACAAGGATGATCTTGCGTTTGCTATCGCCTCTGTCTTCATGATAGGCCCTGATCATCAGCAGTCCTGTATGTTCGCCGTGAGCTCCTGCTGAGGGCTGGAAAGTGAAATGATCCATGCCGAGAATATCACAAAGTTTTTGCTCCAAATGGTAGAGCAGCTCCAGATTACCCTGAACTGTCTGAACAGGCTGCAGCGGATGCGTCAGAGCAAAGCCGTCCAGAGCCGCCATATCTTCATTAATCTTGGGATTATATTTCATGGTACAGGAGCCTAAAGGATAGGTTCCCGTCTCCACGCCGTAATTCAGGCCGGAAAGATTAGTATAATGGCGTACTACGGTAATTTCATCCAGATCGGGAATGTCCGGCAAATCGGGGCTGTAATTATCGCCATAGAAAGATGCCAGATCAGGCCTGTCAAATTCCAAAGGGGCAATCAGTCGATTGGATTTGCTTTTAGCCGTGTAATCAAAAATCAATTTCAAATCCTTTTTCATTGGCTCACCACCTGATCAGTGATCTCAACCACGGCAGCGACCAAGCGATCAAGCTGAGCTTGAGATTTCTTCTCCGTAACCGCCAGCAACCAGGCCTTTTCCGGCAGCACCAAGCCGCCGAGAATCTTATAGTCCAAAAGTCTGCGGTTCAACTCCTTCAGGTCCAGATCACCTACCGGTTGCAGAGCGAATTCCCGGAAATAAGCGGCATTGTAGAGAGATTTGAAGAGGCCGGTTGCCACTAGCCTGTCATGCAGATAAATCGCCCTGGCCGCGGATTGTTCCGCTACTTCGCGCAGTCCTGATCTACCTTGCAAGGCCAGATAAATCGTCGCCGCTGTCGCCAACAAGGCCTGATTTGAGCAGATATTGGATGTGGCTCTCTCTCTTCTGATATGCTGCTCCCTGGCTTGCAAAGTCAGCACATAGGCAGTATTGCCTGCGTCATCAACCGTTTCGCCGGCGATACGTCCCGGCATCTGACGCATCAATTTTTGTTTCACCGCCAGATAGCCAAGAGCAGGACCACCAAAGCTCTGCGCTACGCCAAGCACCTGTGCTTCGCCGCTGACAATATCGATGCCCAGATCACCAGGCCGCTTGAGGAGCGCCAGACTGATCGGATCGCAGGAAGCGGCGGCCAGCGTGCCGACAGCATGAGCAGCCTCGGCAAATGCCGCCAGATCTTCAACAACCCCATAGAAATTGGGGCTCTGAATCAGAAAAGCGGCATAGTCACCTGCCGTAGGCATATCCGCGGTTCTACCGTCGGCGGCTACTGTGCCGACTTCAACCGTAAAGCCTGAAGGCAAGAGATAAGTCTTGATCGTATCAATATACTCCGGGTTTAAGCCGCCGGAGATCCAGACCTTGTCACGGCGTGTCGCCCTTATGGCCAGGAGCATTGCTTCCGCCGCAGCGGAAGCGCCGTCATACATTGAGGAATTGGACACATCAAGTCCTGTCAGCCGGCAAATATAGCTTTGCCATTCAAAGATCGCCCGCAACGTTCCTTGCGAGATCTCCGCCTGATAAGGAGTATAGGCAGTCAGAAATTCCTGTCTCCCGATCAGATGAGAGACAGCGGCAGGAGTAAAGTGATCATAGATGCCCGCTCCCAGATAACTGTCATAGTCCGCAGTGGAGATATTCTTATCGGCCAGGGCGCTGATTTCTCGTCTGATTTCCATCTCTGAGAGCCCATGCTGAGCCAGATGAGCAAAATCAGTCTCCCGCAAGCGGATCTCCTCGGGAATAGCGGCAAATAGATCTTCAATCCCGATCCCGACATCAGCCAGCATTTCTGTCCTTTGTTCCCGGTCGATAGGCAGATATCCTTTCATCAATCGCTCTCCTCGACCAAGGCTTCATAAGCCTTAGCATCCATCAGCTGCTCAAGCTCTGTGGGATTCGCCAGCTCAATCTTGACAAACCAGCTTCCATAAGGATCTTCGTTAACCAGCTCTGATTCCTCTTCCAGCTTCTCATTTCTGGCTATTATCTTGCCGGCTACGGGGGTATAGATGTCCGAAGCCATCTTGACAGATTCGACGCTCCCGACAACATCACCCGCTTCTAATTCAATATCGATATCACCGGCTTCCGCGTAAACAATATCGCCCAGCTGCTCCTGGGCAAAATCCGTAATCCCGATCAAAGCCGTATTATCCTCGACTCTGATCCATTCATGATCTTCTGTGTAATAAAGATCTTTCTCTACTTTAGCCATCTTAACCTCCAGTTGATAATTTAGCGCCTTGCGCAAAACAGCAAATTCTATTCGGTCAGGAATTTGTCCACTACTTTGAACGGAACCTGCTTGCCCCTGATTTCTACCATAAGCTCCGGTCCCAAGATCAGGTCATTCGCAACTAAAGCATTGGCGATTCCTCTCTCCAAAGTCGGCGAGAAACCGCCGGACGTTATATAACCCACTTCAAGGCCAGCCAGGAAAACCGTATAACCGGCTCGGGGAATTTGCTTGCCCGGATTAATAAGCCTGACCAATTTTCGCGTTTTCCGCATTTTATCGCCTTGAAATTTGCGATCAAAACTGACAAAGAAATCCAAACCGGCATCCAGTGGATTGATCGACTCCGACATCTCATGTCCGTACAGAGGCAGGCCGGCCTCCAATCTCAAAGCATCCCGCGCTCCCAGGCCGCAGGGTGCGCAACCGGCACTGATCAGACCATCCCACAACTCGGCAATGACCGTATCCTGTCCGTAGATCTCAAAACCGTCCTCACCTGTATAGCCGGTCCGTGAAATTATAGTAGCCGGATTGTGCTGTCCGCCGTCCGGCAACAGACTGCGAAAACGCTTGAGCCCGCTTAATGTCCCGGCAGTCTCTGCATCCAATTGCAACAGCTTCGATACTGTCTCTATATAGTACTTGCTCTCCGGCCCTTGAATGGCAATCTGAGCATAGACATCCGACTGATCCTCAATTACTACGGCATCAGCGGATAGGTCATTCTCTGTCCTGAAAAGACTGAGGCTGTCGGCCAAGTGAGCCAGATCCTTGTCTTTGTTGGCAGCGTTGACGACCAGCAGATAGCCCTCTTCTGCCGGATAGACCAGCAGATCATCTACAACGCCACCGTCGCTATAGCACATGATGGCATAAGTGATCTGATCCGACGCCTTTGCGGCCACGCGTCTGGTCAAGAGCCAATCCAGAAAGTTCCCGGCCTGAGCGCCGGTCACCAATATTTCTCCCATATGGGAAACATCAAAAATACCGCACTGCCTGCGAACAGCTGCAGTTTCGGGAACAATGCCCTCATACTGTACCGGCATCTCCCAGCCGGCATAATCAACCATTCTGGCTCCCAGCTTTTTATGTTTGTCATTAAGCGGAGTTTTCTTCATATCTTTGTCACTCTCTTCCGAAAAATAATATCCAAGTGCCTAAGGAAAAATTTCAGTTTTGCTGACTAAATAAAATCAGCTTTAATTCTAGCATGTTTGAAAATCCGACTCCAGCATATACATGAAGAAACAGGTTTCTGTAACAAGTTTGACTATCTGGTTCTGCATTCGGACACAAGTATGTATATAATATGTCTGGATATGAATTAGAGCTGGGAGGCTTTTATGATTGACCTGAAAGAGCATTTGCGGCATGTGCCTGACTTCCCCAAAGAAGGCATCGATTTTATTGACATTACTACTGTTCTGAAGGACCAGGAATTATTTAGCGAGGCGATACAGCAGATGCTGGATGCGGTAGCTGATTTGGACTTCAATCTGATTGTCGGCATTGAATCCCGCGGCTTCATCATGGGTGCCCCTCTGGCCTACGCTGCCGGAGTCGGCTTCGTACCCGTGCGTAAGGCGGGTAAACTGCCGGCCGAAACAGTTTCCGTCACTTATGATTTGGAGTATGGCACCGATACCTTGGAAATACACCGGGATGCGATTACTCCGGGGTCTAAAGTCTTGATCGTTGATGATCTCTTGGCCACAGGCGGAACTGCTAAGGCCAATATCGAATTGGTTGAAAAGCTGGGCGGTGAAGTAGTCGGCTTGCTGTTCTTTATTGAATTAGATTTTTTACAAGGACGGGAGGAATTGAGCGATTATCCTCTATTCACCATCGTCTCAATTTAATCTTCTCCAGTCACAATGACCATCAGGCTGCCGGATTCAAGTTCGAGGCCTATATCGACCTGTTTAGGACTGAGTCCGCGGTTGCTCAAGCCAAGGCTGGTGCCTCTGGGTAAAGAATAGTTCTCAACCGGGAATTGCGCTGACTGATAGGTGATGCCGGTAACCAGATCACTGAGAGACATACTGGAAAACAGCCATCTTTGTTCAGGGCAGGGTTTTTCCGGCCACAGAATCCGGACTTTATCTCTTCCGGACAGAGGGACGAACAGACTGATGCCATCGCTTAAGAGCACCGGGATACCCCTTTCCGTCAGTACCCTGGCCAGGCTCAGATTGGCCAGCAGATGATCCGGGCGGGAGCCGGTACAGCCCAAAAAAAGCAGCTCCAGATCATTTCTGAGCCGGCTTTTTGCCCATGACCCGCTGGCAATCAAGGAAAGTTCAGGTCCTATATCAGCTGCCGCAGCTGATTTTTTTCCCTCCTGCCCTGCTTGATCAGATAGCAGCAGATAAGCTGCCAGTTCGGAATCAGCTTCGTCTTTGGCCTCAGCGAACTGATAAATTGGGATCCCTTTTCCCTGTAACCATAGTAGATCATCAGCAGCTATCGAATCGAAATCCCCTACCGCAATATCCGGCTTTAATTGCCACTGCCTGGCATATGAAGCTCCTCTGTCGGCAACAGCTAACAGATCACAGCTGGCGAGCAAAGCAGCGCTTTCCGCTGTATCATGCAGATCGCCACCCAGCAAAATACCGGCGCGATAGGACTTTCTTTTCTCCCAAGGCAGTGTGATCAAGGATATCACCTCAGATTACTGTCAGAGTATCCCTATAAGCTGATTGGGCAGACTTAATAATCTCAGCTGCGGCCAACGCCGGATCATCGGCTCTGAAAATCGCATTTCCTGCCACCAGCAGATTGGCTCCCGCTTTGACCATTTGCGCCGCCGTATCTTTATTAATGCCGCCGTCCACTTGGATATGGAAAGACAGGCCTCTGTCCAGACTGATTTGTTTCAGGCGTGTGACTTTGTCTAACATCCGGCTGATAAAACTCTGTCCGCCAAAGCCGGGATTAACCGACATTACAAGCACCAAATCAACAAAGGGCAAAATCTCAGTCAAAGCTGTCAGAGGTGTTCCCGGATTGATCGCCACGCCAGGCGTACAGCCCAGATCACGGATCTGAGTCGCCAGACGCTGACTATGTGCCGTGCTTTCAATATGGAAAACCAGACTGTCTGCTCCGGCTTCTGCAAAAGGCTCCAGCCACGCCTCCGGCTGATCGACCATCAGGTGAACGTCGAGCAGTAAGTCAGTGGCTTGGCGGATTCCGGCCAGAACGGGCGGACCGAATGTAAGATTAGGAACAAAATGTCCGTCCATGATATCGCAATGCAATATTCCGGCCTGATCCTTGATCAGCGCGATTTCTTCGGCGATACGAGCAAAATCACAGGATAGCAAAGAGGGACATATTAGCGGTTTGCCGGCAGTTTCGTGAAAAAGAGGCAGCATGATAATTCAACTCCCTTGTTCAATATTCCTGAGCCGCGATAACTTCGGCTCTCAGTTCCAAATAACGCTCATATCTTCCCGGGGACATAGTTTGAGCGGAAACGGCACAGCCCAGCTCCCCGGTATGGGCGCAACCGGCAAAGCGGCATTGCTGACTGAGCTGTTTAATCTCGGCATATCCGTCAGCCAGTTTGGCCAGATTTACGCCTGCCGCAGCCAGGCTGACCTGGCTGAAGCCGGGAGTGTCAGCGAGATAGCCTCCCTCTTTAAGCGGAAAGAGCTCAGTATGGCGCGTTGTATGTCGCCCGCGACCAATCTTGTCAGAAAGCTCGCCGGTCTCCATCAACTCTGTACCGAAGAGACGGTTGAGCAGTGTCGATTTGCCGGTTCCTGACTGGCCGGCAAAAGAAACCACCCTGCCTCGAATCAAAGCCCGGAGTTCCTCTAGCGCAGAGCCATCATCACCAAAACCGGTCTCGAACAGCAATGTACCCGCTTCCTTGTATTCGCGCCTGATCTGTTGAACTACTGTCCCACCCTTCTTTTGGTCCATTTTATTAATAATCAGGGCCACTTCAATCCCATGCGCGTAAGACATGACAATCAGGCGATCGACCATCGTGAGATCAGGTCGCGGTCGGGAAGCGGCAATAGTAATCAGAACCAGATCCAAATTGGCAACTGCGGGTCTGGCCAAAAAGCTCTTGCGCGGCAGAATTCCCTCTATGATATAAGGTATATCCGGATCCTCACTGGGACCATAGATAACTTTGTCACCGGGAAGAGGTCTTGATTCAGCTAATCTCAGGATGCCGCGCAGCATGGCCAGGTCTTGAAAATTATTATAATGGCTGTGCAGAAGATAATGCCCTCCAATTCCACGCAGGATGGTAGCTGTGGGCTGAGCTTGATCTGCAGCAGTCATGGGCTTAAATATTTACGCCTGCCTCCACCGCCCGCATCAGAAGCCGTCGTCTCTTCAGATTCCGATTCAGTTGGAACCGGTGTCGGGGTTGGTGTCGGCTCTGGAGTCGGTGTCGGCGTAGGAGTAGGAGTTGGATTCAGGAACTGATCATAATCCAATTTGGTACCGATCACCATTTCTATGGTATCACCGCTAAAACTCTGGCCGGCGGCAATACTCTGCTGCAAGATATAAATCTTGCTCCACTGGCTTTCATCGCGAGTGTCCAGGGCATTCGCCTCAGGCGAGCCGATACTGGTTGTCAAAATTTTCTTGATGCCGACCTGGCTTAGCAGACTATATGCCTGCGACATATTCTTCCCCACCAGTTGCGGCATGATCTGTACCGCCGGCGGCGGCGGCGTTGGATTGAAATAGGCATTATAATCTTCTCTGGTGCCAACCAGGATCGATACCTGGCTGCCGCTCTCCACAATCTGTCTGGCAGCAGGAGTCTGGCTAATAACTACCTTCTTGTCATCGGGGATATTGCGTCCTCCTACTGTGCTCTGACCGCCCAGGATCAGATTGGAATCCTCCAGTATTTGAATAGCCTGCGCCAAACTCTGATTGGTAATATCAGGAACTTCGACAACTGCGGAACCAGAGCTGTAAATGATTGTTACCGTTGTGTCAGGGGTCTGGAGGCTGTTGGCCTGAGGGATAGTCCGGATCACTTTATCGCGCTCGACGGTTTCTGATGCCTCTTGACGGAAACGGACATCAAAAAATCCCGCACCCCGGATGATCTCTTCCGCGGCCAGACGCGATTGTCCGGTCACATCCGGCACTTCCAGATTACCCTGACCTATTGAGACATAGAGATTGAGAACAGTACTTTGAGGATTAATCTTGACTGTGCCGTCCGATTCCGGATCTTGCTTGAGAATAATGCCTTGGTTGACTGAATCATCCTCGACTGTGTGGATTTCAATTTCAAGATCCTGTTGCCTCAATTTTTCCAGCTCGGGCATCGCTTCTTCATAGTCCCGACCCACGAAATTCGGCAATGTAATCTCCAGGCTCCCCGGCTGATCCGGCTTGCTATTGAATCTCTGCACCAGCCAGATCACCAGAATGGCAACCAGAATCATTGTAACTGCGACAATACTTATGACCATCGCCGTATCACGATAACGAGATGTACGTCTCTTATTATAAGTCTGTTCTATCTCGCGCAATTTATTGTAATTAGCCTGTTGTCTCTGCAGGCCGATAGCGGAGGTAGATCCCTCCCAGGTGGCAGTCTTGGGAATTACCCCATAGACACCATCGGGCTCAATCATAAAGGCATCAAGCTCATCAACAAGCTCACGAGCGGACTGATAACGTCCGTCCGGATTTTTCTGCATAGCCTTATTGACGATTGCATCCAAAGCAGGGGGCAAGCTGCGCACATACGCGGAAGGCAAAACCGGCGTTTCCTGCAGATGCTTAATTGCCACAGCTACTGAAGACTCGCCGTCAAAAGGCAACCGGCCGGTCAGCATTTCGTAAAAAACCACACCCAGTGAATAGAGATCCGAGCGGGTAGTAATAGCACCGCCTCTGGCCTGTTCCGGAGAAAAATAGTGCACGGAGCCGAGTACCATGCCGCCTGTCAAGGTAATGGTATTGGCGCTTGAGGTACGGGCTATGCCGAAGTCCGTGACTTTGGCTACCATATTAGGTGTGACCAGAATATTCTGCGGCTTAATGTCGCGGTGGATAACACCGCGCTGATGCGCATGCTCCAACGCCAGGCCTATCTGAATCATCAATGGTGTAGCCAGCCTATAGTCCAGATAGCCATGCTNTTGAATCAGCTCTTTAAGTGTGCGGCCCTCAACATACTCCTGCACAATATATCTGATTTTGCCATCTTGCCCATAATCAAGAACACTGACAATATTGGGATTGTCCAGACTGGCAGCCGCCCTGGCTTCAGTAGCAAAGCGTTTGATAAATTCGGGATCCTCCGTAAGCTCATCATGCATCAACTTCAGAGCCACAAGATTGCCTAAGTCAAGATCTTGAGCCAGGTAAACAGAGGCCATCCCGCCCTGACCAAGACTGCGCGCAATCCGGTAACGCCCACCAATCACAGAACCCGGGGCCAGCTGATAATCACTCTTTCGCATCTGACCCTCCTGCTCCTCTAAATGCCACGATTACAGTTACATCGTCACTGCCACCGGAAGTATGAGCAATATCCACCAGCTTCTCAGCCGCTTCCCTGGCAGTAAGAGAATTCTTAATAACCCACATTATATCCTCATCCGGAACATAGCCATGTAAACCGTCACTGCATATCAGATAGCGGTCATGGTGTCCCATATCATGCGAAATTACATCAGGCCTGACATAATCCGGAGCTCCCAGTGCCTGGGTCAGGATATGGCGCTGGGCATGGAAACGCGCCTCTTGCGGTTCAAGCTCGCCCAAATCAAGCATCTCCTGCACCAGAGTGTGATCTCTGGTTAACTGCTCCAGCTGTCCTGAACGGAACACATAACATCTGCTGTCGCCAATCTGACAGATATATAGTACTTCCGGATAGAACACGGCACAGGTCAAGGTTGTACCCATTCCACTGTTAGACTCGCTCTCCAGTGACTTTTTATAAATATTGATATTAATTGTCTGAATCGTATCTTCAAGCACCTTCACGATTGTTGCTTTGTCATCTTGTTCAGGAAGCAGCGGCAACAAAAGCTCACTGATCTCATCAACTGCTGTCTTGCTGGCCAGTTCCCCGTTCAAATGGCCACCCATACCGTCGGCTACTGCCAAAATAACCGGGAAAGCCTTTTCCCTGCTGACAATGGCGAAATTATCCTCATTGCCTTTCCGGTTCGGCCCCTTGCGGCTCATAGCTGCATAATGCAGATCTTCCAGCATTTTCGTGACTTCTCCTTAATTGGCCGCAGGCGGCGGCAATATCTGTTCCCAGCTCGCGCCTCAGTGTGACCTTAATCTTATTCTCCTCCAGGACTTGTTTAAAGCTCATTCTGCCTGCCCTGGAAGTCGGACGATAATCAATTCCCGGAACCGCATTGGCAGCAATTAAATTCACATGGCACAATTTACCTTGCAATGCAGCTGCCAGTTCCAATGCCTGATCTTTACTGTCATTTATACCTGCAAATAATGCATATTCATATGTAATGCGCCTACCGCTTTGGCGGGCATATTTCTCACCGGCGTCAATCAGTTTCGTAAAAGGATATTTCTCAGCCGTCGGCATTAAGCTCTTGCGCAGGGACTGATTCGGGGCATGTAACGAAACTGAAAGCGTTATCGGCAAATTTTCATCTTTGAATTTTATCATTTTATCTATAATGCCGCAAGTTGACACGGTCACCCGGCGCAGACTGATACGCAGGCCAAGAGGATCCCGAAGGCGTTGGAGGAATTCAACTAAATTGTGATAATTGTCAAATGGTTCACCGATACCCATCACAGTTACATGACTGATCCTGTCAGCGCTCAATCTATTAATCAGGGCAACTTGAGCCAGCATTTCACCGGCCGTCAGATTCCTGACCAGACCCAGTCCGCCGGAAGCGCAAAATTTGCATTGCATTCGGCATCCGATTTGGGATGAGATGCAGACTGCGTTGCCATATCGGTACTGCATCAAGACTGCTTCGATCATATTGCCGTCGCGCAATGATAGGAGATATTTGACGGTACCGTCAAGCTTGGACTTAATCTCTGCCTTAACTCCCAGCGGAATCGGATCAAAATCGGCGCGCAATTTGGCGCGGATTCCCTTGCTTAGATTGGAAAACTGCGCAAATTCCGGCAGCCCTTTCTTCTGCCAGGCAAAAATCTGTTCGGCTCGATATGGCTCCAGATCGTGCAAATCACACCAGGCATGAATATCCGGCAAAGTCAGATCATAAAAATTTCGTTTAGGCGGACGGGTACTGACCATTTACTGACCCAGGGGCGTTCCGGCAGCATAATTATGAGCACATTCGCAACAAGGCATAACTTTGCCCCCTGCCGGCTGAATCATCTTTAACGCTATCAGTCCGCTGCCGGCTGCAACTGTAATTGTATCACCGCATTTGACAATAGTGCCGGCGGCAGCAAAAGATTGAGTGGAGTCATCTGCCAATGTCGCGGAAATAATCTTGATTCTATTGCCATTGCAGAATGTATAGGCGCCGGGCCAGGGCTGTGTTCCCCGGATCAGATTATGAATTTGGCGAGCTGATTGAGACCAGTCAATATTGCCGCATTCACGAGTCAACAGGCCGGCAAAAGTTGCCTTGCTATGATCTTGCTCCCGGCTCTCTGCCTCCCCCCGTACATAGGCGGGCAGCAAATCCAAAATCATGTCGGCGCCTACTACTGCCAGTTCAGACATCAGTTCGCCCGCAGTGATATCCTTTGCGATCGGATAATCGCGCTGTGCCAGGATCGGCCCACTGTCCATCCCGGCCGACATCTCGATTACAGTAACGCCCGTCAGAGTTTCGCCGGCAATAATAGCCGCCTGAACCGGTGCCGCTCCACGATACAAAGGTAGCAGAGACGGATGGATGTTCAGACAGCCCAAAGCAGGAATATCCAATAATGACTGGGGTAGTATCTGTCCATATGAAGCCGTAAGTATCAGATCTGGGGCAAAAGTTCTGAGCCGGGAGAGAAAATCCTCATTTTTGACGCGCTCCGGCTGCCAGCAGGATGTTGCCTGCTCTAACGCCCAGAGCTTTACCGGCGGCGCGGTAAGCTTGCGGTGTCTTCCCTGAGGCCTGTCCGGTTGGGTCACAATCAGATCCGGCTTCAGACCTCCTGTTTTCAAGCGCTCTAAAACGACGACGGAAAACTCCGGCGTGCCGAAAAAGACCAGACTGTGTTTTTTATTCTGCATCAGAAATATATCCTCATCCTATCTCGCCAGTGCATCCGAAGCAACGACCAGCTGCTGTCTATACTTCGCCGGAAGCTGTGTCCTCAGAATCGCTGCTCGCTTTAACCAGCGGTGTGATAGATTTATCACGGTATAGAATGCCATCCAGGTGATCAATTTCATGGCAGGCGCAAACTGCGCCCAGCCCGGTTAATTCCAGCCTGAAAGTATCGCCTGCCAGATTTTCCGCTTCCAAAAGAATCCGCTGCGGGCGCTCAACATTGCCAACCAAACCGGGCAGCGACAGGCAGCCTTCCTCGCCGACTTCAGCTCCCTCCTGCTCAATTATGCGAGGGTTGATGGCTACAATATCTTCCGCCTCTTCCGTACCCAGATTCATCACGAAGATTCTGCGCAGCACGCCTACCTGTGGTGCCGCCAGGCCTACACCGCTATTGGCTTTCATAGTTTCTTGCATGTCGGCTGCAAGTATCTTCAGACGCTCATTCCATTCAGTGACCGGGCGCGACTTTTTCCTGAGGATAGGATCGCCTTCAATTAGGATATTTCGTAAGGCCATTGGATTCTCCCTTCTTAAATTATAATTATAACATGCGGCGCCCTAGAGCATTGAATAGGGATTAATATCGAGAATAGTTGCGATACCGGGTCTTTTGCGGTAATTATCAGCCGTTCTCAGGAGCAGAGTTATGGCCTCTTTGGAGGGTGACCTGGCAATCAGGCGAAAGCGGTAACGTCCCCTGAGGCGGGATAGCGGCGCTCTTTGTCCGGGCAACAGCTCCAGAGAGTCAAAATTTCCCGGATAGCGGGCAATCTGCCGGCACAGATAGTCATAGAGATTGTTAAGCTGTTCTTCGACCGCAGCTTCGCTGCGCCCGGAGAGCATAATCAAACCCAAGTGGGCAAAAGGCGGGTAGCCCGCCCTGCTCCTGAAAGCCAGCTCATGATCAAAAAAGTTGTCATAATCTTGTCCGGCGGCCGCTCGGATAATCTGGTCATCCGGTTGAGCCGTCTGAATTATCACTTGCCCCGGCAGATTACCTCTGCCGGCTCTGCCGGCAGCCTGTGTCAAAAGTTGGAAGGTATGCTCGCCTGCCCTGTAATTGCTCTGAGCCAGCATCTGATCGGCTGACAAAATACCGACCAGGGTAACATTATGAAAATCGTGGCCTTTGGCTATCATCTGAGTTCCAATCAGGCAATCATATTCGTGTCTGGCAAAGGCTGATAAAATTTCTTGATGAGAATAGCGGCCGCTGGTAGTATCGAGATCCATTCTGATAGCGCTTGTCGATGGAAACAATTCCCGGAACAGTGTTTCGGCCTGCTGTGTTCCGGCGCCGATAGTGTCCAGATCAGTGCCATGACATTCCGCGCAGAACTTAGGCAGGGGGAAAATCTTACCGCAGTAATGACAAATCAGATGCTCTCTGCCGCTCTGCCAGGGATTCTTATGGCTGGTCAAGGCAATATCACAATCAGGACACTCGACACTGGCGCCGCAGTCGCAGCAATAAACAGCATTGGCAAATCCCCGACGGTTAATTAGCAGCATTGCCTGTTCGGAACGTTCGAAGGTCTCTTGCAGCGCTCTGATCAACGGGCGGCTGAACAGATGTTTGTGACCGGCTGCTCTCTCTGCTCTCAGATCAACAATGCCGACTTGCGCCATTCCGGCCTCACCAACTCGCTTCGGCAGTATCAGACGGGTACTGCGTCCCTCTCTAACCCGATAGCATGTTTCGACCGCGGGTGTGGCAGAACCCAGTACCAGAACCGCCCCCGCCAGCAAGGATCTGATTCTCGCCATGTCCAATGCATGGTAACGAGGCGAGGTCTCCGATTTATAGCTCTGATCTTGTTCTTCATCTACAACGATAAGCCCTAAATCAGTCAAAGGAGCAAAGACCGCTGATCTGGCTCCCACGACAATTTTCTTCTCGCCGGCCAGGATTCGTTGCCAGGTTTCATACCTTTCGGCTGGTGTCAGCCGACTGTGCAAGATGGCCGCCTGCTGATCAAAGCGAGCGGAAACCCTCGCCACCATCAGCGGCGTCAGTGCAATCTCGGGAACCAAAATCAGCACGGTTTTACCCTGTTCCAGCACTCTGTCCGCAGCCTGCAAATAGACCTCGGTTTTGCCGGAGCCTGTTACTCCCTGCAAAAGGAATTCCTGTAGTTGTCCCGTCTGCGCCCCGGTCAGGGCCGCGCTAATACTATCTACCGCATCGGCTTGTTCTTTTGTGAGTACAATCTCCTGCTCTTCCAATTCAAGTTCCGGACCAACAGAAAGTTCGCGCCGGGTAACTTGCGGGAAAAAAGTCAGGACACCTTTTTTCTGCAGATAATTGAGTATGCTATAGCTCACCTGGCAGGCCTGCTCAATCTCGGAAAGGGTAGCAGATTCTTGTAGCAATAAGAACTCAGCCACTCTGATATGACCCAGGCTTCTGAATTCATCTGCCGCCAGCATTTCCACCACACAGTCCGGATCGGTAAGACGGGCCGCCAGTTCCTTTTTATCGCCGACAGTTGTCACTACATACGGTACCATCGTTCTGACCGCCCTGCCTCGCGAACAGAAATATCTGCGTCGCATTTCCCGAGCCAGTTCCAGCAGTTCCGGTGTCACCAGCGGTCTGGGATTGACCAGCCCGCTGATGCTGCGAAGCTCAATTTCGCCGAGATCTGCCGGTGGCGTCGCAACGATGCGGTAGATGTAGCCTCTGACCGTCTGTTTCCGTCTGGCAAAGGGGACTTCGACCAGACAGCCGGGCTTGATCTGATCAGCCAGAGCAGGCGGAACCAGATACGTCCAGTCCCGATCGAACTGACGGGTTGCCTCTTCAAGCCAAACCTCAGCATACATAATTTATGCCTCCAGCAATGAGAATAAATCGATCTGATCGCTCTCCGGCAAGCCATCGATAGCCCCTGCCATCTGCAAGGCCGCAAGCACGGACGACCCCACGCCGGCGCGTCTGGCCAGATCTTCCTGGGTTTGAAACGGTGTCTCCGAACCTGCCTGCACAATTTGCTCGGCCTGCGCTGCGGAAATGCCCGGTATGGCAGCGAGAGGAGGTCTGATTAGACCCGGTTCCGGAGAATAGAACTCACTGGCCCGCGATGATTCGATAGTAATCGGCAGGAAATCAATCCCGCGTTGCTGCATTTCCTCGACCAGTTCTAAAATATAATAAATGCGCTGCTCTCTGGCATCCATGCGTTTTCCGGCGCCCAGCTCTCTTCTGATCCTGCGCACTTCATGTTGTGGCTGACACATCAAGCTGCTATCGAATTCATTGGCGCGAACTGTGAAGTACGCGCAATAATAGGCTTCTGGCCGGTGTACCTTGAACCAGGCAATCCTCAGACTTGAGATCGTATAGGCGACGGCATGCGCCTTCGGAAACATATATTGAATTTTCTGGCAGCTCTCAATATACCATTCCGGTATGGCATGAGCGCGCATCTTAGCTTCGTGCTCGGGCAAAAGTCCTCTGCCCCTGCGCACTCTTTCCATGATGTCGAAGGCGGTTTTATTGGATATGCCGGCATAGATTAGCCTGGTCATGATATCGTCGCGGCAGCCGATCACATCATTGATAGTGCAGATGCCTTCTCTGATCAGATCTTGGGCATTGCCGGCCCAGACACCCCGGCCGTGCGAAAGCCCGGAGATCTGCACCAAATCATGGTAACGGAGCGGCTTGGTCTCGGCAATCATTCGGCGAGCGGTCAAAGTCCCCATCTCCGGAATGCCGATTACGCCGGAGCCGATACTCGATTCGGACTCCGCAATACCCAGCACTTCTGTGCTCTGGAACAAAGACATCACATCCGGATCGGGAATAGGCACACGAGTCACATCAAGACCGGTGATATCTCCCAGCATTTTCAGCATGGAGGGATCATCATGTCCTAATATATCAAGTTTCAGGATTGTATCATGCATGGCATTAAAATCGAAATGCGTCGTGATTACGCCTGAATCAGCTTTATCCGCCGGGAACTGAATCGGTGTAAAATCATAGATCTCGCGCTCTCGGGGCACTATCACAATGCCGCCCGGATGCTGCCCTGTTGTCCGCTTGACACCACTGATCCCCGCTGACAATCGTCTGATTTCCGCCTGCCGTACAGGCTGTTCATGTTGCTCATGATAATTGTGCACCATGGCATTGGAGTTTTTCTCCGCATAGCCGGAAATCGTGCCGGCCCGGAAAGTATATTGACTGCCAAACATCTCCTCGATAAATTGATGAGCTCTGCTCTGATACTCCCCGGAGAAATTGAGGTCAATATCAGGTTGTTTATCTCCCTCAAAGCCCAGAAAGGTTTCAAAGGGAATATCCTGACCCTCTTTGACCATCTGAGCCTCGCATTGAGGACAGGCTTTGGCCGGCAGATCATAGCCGGATCCGTACTCGCCACTGACATCAAATTCGGTATAGCGGCAATCGGGACAAACATAATGAGGCGGCAAAGGATTGACTTCCGTAATGCCGCAGAGCGTAGCCACAAAAGACGATCCCACTGAGCCTCTGGAGCCGACTATGTAGCCATCGGCATTGGACCGGCGGACCAGTTCGCTGGTAATGTAGTACATAACCGCAAAGCCGTTGTCGCAGATAGAATTTAGTTCTTTTTTGACCCTGTTCTCAACCAGCTCCGGTAATTTTCCGTTCTGGCCATAAGTTGCATGAGCCGCCGCCCAAGTGCGTTCCGTCAGAACCTCCTCGGCCTGCTCGATAATCGGCGGGAACGACCCTGCCGGGAAAGGGAGCAAACCGGATTTAACCCTGTCCGCAATGCGATTGGGATTTGTGATGACCGCGGCATAGGCCTCTTCCTCACCTAAATAGGCAAACTCTTCCAGCATCTCCTCCGTTGTGCGGAAGAACAGCTCCGCCTCATTTTCCCTTTCCGCAAAACCCTGATCATAAATCAGGATATTGCGGTAGATTTGATCTTCCCGATCGAGATAATGAGCGTCGCAGGTGGCACAGACAGGACGGCCGGCCAACTTCCCCAGCTCTGCAATCAGGCGATTGATATTTCTCAGGTCTTCCTGATTGCGGAGTGGATAATCGCTGTCTTGCAATAGATAGGAAGTATTGGTTAGGGGCTGAATCTCCAGATAATCATATTCGCGCGCCAAGGCAAGATAGCGCGTGTCCGCGAGATTTGCCAATGCTCGCTCATAATCCAGATCTGAGCTCCGATAAAGCTCCAGGATGGCCAGATATACAGCACCGCGGCTGCAGGCGGAGCCTTTGATTAAGCCATTGCCGAAATATCTGAGCCAGCTTTTTCTGATGCGGGGGCGATAATAAAAATCATCCAGATGTGCCAGAGAGACCAGACGGTAAAGATTGTAGAGCCCCAGCTCATCCTTAGCTAGCAGCACAAAATGCGTGCTGCGCAGTTTCTCTTGCCGCATCTGCTCGAAGCTGCGGCGTCCGTATCTTTCATTTAGACAATCAATGCCGGCGCAACCGGTCTTCTTGAGCAGGGCGATCAGAACCTGTCCACAGGTTCGGGCATCAGCCTCTGCTCTGTGATGATTTGTCAGCTCAATATCTAAGGCTGCAGCGACAGTATCCAGATTATAAGACTCTAAGCCGGGCAAGGCTCGTCTGGCTAACAGTAAAGTGTCCAGCGTTGAAGGATTGAATTTTAATCTGGGACTATTGTCGGCAGTTCTAAAACCTTCATAGCGTAAAAATGCCAAATCAAACAGCACATTATGACCTACGACAGGCAGGCCGGCTATAAAAGATGCCAATTGGCTTAAGACCGTCAGCGCTGTCGGCTTGTCTTGCAGCATCTCATCAGTGATGCCGGTCAGATTGCTAATTTCATTTTTCAAGGCAATCTCAGGATCGATCAATTGGGAAAAAACAGCTGCCTCCCTATAACCACCATGACCATCAGGCTCGTAATAGATAGCCGCGACTTCAATCAGGCGGTCACGGGCGGGATCCAGACCGGTGGTTTCAACATCAAGAGCAATAAAACCCTGATCCGGATCGAATTCTTCCGTTAGCCAGCCAACGCCCTCTCCATCTTCGATTAAATAGCCCTCCAGACCGTAGATCAGTTTTATTTTCTTGCCCACCTTAGCTAGATTCTCTGCCGTTTCAGCTGCCTCCGGGAATCCTTGTACGACCCCGTGATCTGTCAGCGCGATCGCGGAATGTCCGAATTCAGCAGCCCTGGTCACCAGATCCGCGACTTTGATCACACCGTCTTTAGCGCTCATTTTAGAATGAGCATGAAGTTCAACTCTCTTAACAGGAGCAGTATCCGTTCGGCTCTGCGGTCTGTTGAGCGGGCGGATGCCACTGACATCGACAACCAACTCTTTGAGATAGCTGTCTTCTTTGATCCGTCCCTCCACTTCGGCATAACCATGGGCAAAAAGATCAGCAAAAGCCTTCTCGTCTGCGGGGCTGGTGAACAAACGGCAGGTAATCGAATCCTGCCGGTCGGTTATAGCGAAACGGATCAGCAGACTGCCGCTCCGGGTTACAATATTCTCCTGATCAAAAAGTTCGCCCCTGATTCTAATGTGGTCCAGATCGCCTGTCAGCCCGGATAAAGCAACCAAAGGCCGGGGCTTTTTGGCAAAGTTTCCCCAGCGGCCGCCTGACCATGATTTGTATAATGTCTCAGCTTCGGCAGTCGGTTTATTCTCTTTCCTTTGTGCTTCCAGGCTGGAAATCATATCCTCAGTCAGAACCGGTCCGGGTTGTATTTGAGGTTCGGGCGGCTCATCGCCCGGAACTACTTCGATAGCAGCGCAAATAGCGCTGTATTTCCTGAGAAAGCTCTCCAACCAGTCATAACCCTGATTATGAACCAGCTCCCGGATATTGGACGGAATGACTAATTTGACGCAACCGGAAGAATATATCAGTTTGCTGTCTTGCAGCCAGGCATAGCAAAGAGCGTTTTGATTCTGGCAATGTCTGAGAACCCACGGCATCAGATCAGCAGCATAATTTTGCTTCTCCGGCTCCGAGCTATCCTGAGTTAGTTTTTGCGCAATAATCGCTTCAGAGATACCAAGGGCCTTTTCAATTTTTTCTTCCAAAGCTATCAGGGAAGCGACTATGGGCGGGGCGGAAAAGAGTAAAGTAATTATAATTCCGGACTTGGCGGGAAAGACTCGGACAGATCGGACGCAGGCTTTTATTTTCAGACTGGCATCATCTTCTGGGATATCCGGGATCAGTCTTTGTAACCAGATGGATAAGGCGCAGTCTCTCATTGCGCCCGTTCTCCGCTCTCTTGTTCCATTTTTTCTATTTCGCTGAATAAAGTTTCAACTGCTATGTCTTCGTCCAGCTTACAGATGATTTCTCCTTTTTTAAACAGAACAAATTCACCCTGGCCGCCGGCGAGACCAATATCGGCAGCTCTGGCTTCACCGGGGCCATTGACAATACAGCCCATGACAGCCACGGTCAATGGCGCATTTATTTTGATCAAGCGAGTCTCGACTTCTTTGGCCAATTTCAGCATATCGACCTGAGTGCGCCCACAGGTCGGGCAACTGATCAGCACTGCGCCCCTTTGTCTGAGATTCAGAGCCCGTAAAATCGCGTAGCCGGCTTTGACTTCTTCACAGGGATCGGCAGTGAGCGAGACCCGTATCGTATCGCCTATGCCCTCGGCCAATAAGGTGCCAATGCCGACTGCTGAGCGAATCGTTCCTTCCCAGGCGGTTCCGGCTTCCGTAACACCAAGATGCAAGGGATAGTCTGTCAGCTCTGATAATAGGCGATAGCTGCTGATGGTCAGACTGGGGTCGGAAGCCTTGACGGAGAGGCAGATATCCTCAAAGCCGGTCTCCTCCAACTGCCGGACCGCCGCCAGCGCAGAATGCGCCATAGCCTCGGCAGTAATGCCACCATAATATTCGATCATTCTGCGATTCAGAGAACCGGAATTGACGCCTACCCTGATCGGTATCCGCCGCTTTCTGGCCGCAGCGGAAATTTGAGTCAGACCCTCGGGATCGCGCAAATTTCCCGGATTGATTCTGAGACCGTTAACACCGTTTTTGATCGCTGCCAGAGCCAGCCGATAATCAAAATGGATATCGGCAATAATGGGCAGAATGCTTTGCCGGCAAATTTCGCCCAGCGCACTGGCTGCTGTCGCATCCGGCACAGCCAAACGAGTCAGCTCGCAGCCGGCCTCGGCCAGCTCCTTAATTTGTGTCAAAGTAGCGGCAATATCAGCAGTATCCGTTGTATTCATTGATTGCACGGAAATTGGCGCTTCGCCGCCAATCATTACACCGCCCACTTGTACTTGTCTGGTCTTCTTCCTCATCATTTGCATACTGCTTCCTAAAAACCGAAAATCCTACTCAAATCAACAAACAGAACGAGAGCCATCAGGGTAATGACGATAAAGAAACCGAGGTAGCTGATGGCATTTTTGACTTTGTACGGCAAATCTTTTCTAAAAGCACCCTCAACGCCCAGCACCACCAGATGATTGCCGTCGAAGGGCGGAATCGGCAGCAGATTGGTCACGCCTATCGCTACTGACAGCAGCCCCAGATACATCAGCAGTTGCTGTATTTTCTCGCTCAGAGGCTGTTTCTGCTTGACTACATCGCCAACCATTGTCACGATACCGATAGGACCTGCCACACTCTCTTTAACACCGACTTCGCCTTTGAATAACATACTCAGACCTTTGCCCGTCGCCTTGACAATTGACCAGGGATAGGCGGCAGCCTGGTTGAGGATGCTGCCGAATTCTTTAGTTAAAGTCAATATTAGACCCGGATCCCGATAAAGATTTAGTTTGGTGGGCTTGGTTTCTATAGTCATTTGCTCGCCATCGCGGATGATCTCGACTGCCACTGTGCTGCCCGCCTTTTCAGCCACCCGCGTGCGTATACTTTCGCTGTCCGCATAAGGGATGCCCTCGACCGTTAAAACCAGATCCTTCTTCAGCAGCACGGGCGAGCCTTGATTAGACTTTGGATCTACAGTCACAATTTCATATTGACCGGCAGCAATCTCTCTGGCCGAAATACCTATCATCCATCGGGTTTCCTCGATTTCCGGCGTCATTACAATTCGTTCCGTTCTGCCATCGGTCTTTCTCACTTCCAGGATCAGATCCTGATTGTCACTATGCGAAAAGAGGGCCATTGAATAATCCAGATCAGTTCGGATTTTTGCGCCATTCAAGGTCAATAATCTATCGCCGTCTTCAATTTCATATTGCGCTGCCAGTGAACTTTCCGGCGGTGTGCGCAATTCGGGTTTGACTGCTCCGGTCCAGGAAAAAAGAACAATAAAAACCAGAAAAGCCGTAATGAAGTTAACAACTGGGCCCATGGCAATGACCAGCGCCCTGGCCCAGCGCGGTCTGTTATGAAAAAGTCCCGGATCATCGGCATCATAAATATGTTCGCCGCTTTGACCTTCGAGAATTTCCGCCTCACCGGCAAAACTGACTGAAGCTCCGATCGGCAGCGCCTTGATATTATATCTAATATTATTTTTCTGCCATTCGAAGATTACGGGACCCATAAAAAGCGAGAATTGCTCAATCCTGAATTTCAACAGACGCCCGGCGAGGTAATGGCCAAGCTCGTGCAAAATCATAATAATACTGATCAGGATCAGTCCTGTCAGGATGGATAATACTGTCATTCACTTTGCTCCCAATAAAGTTCTTTTCTAAATGATATTATATTATGGATGCCTTTGCATGATCCGTGCAATTGTATCATTATGCGCCCATTCCAGAGTAACAAAATCAATATTTGTAACAGTAGGGACTTGTGTTAGAGCCTCGGCCACAATGCGCCAGATTTCGGGAAAGGCGATTTTCTCCTGTAAAAAGAGAGCTACAGCCGCCTCATTGGCAGCATTCAACACGCAAGGCGCCAGGCCGCCGGCAACAAAAGCCGAGCGCGCCAGCTCCAGAGCCGGAAACAATTCCTCATTCGGAGACTCAAAAACTAAGTGGTTGGCGCCTTCGGCACAAGGATCGTAAGGACGGTAATAATCAGCCGTCGGCCTGTCAGGCCAAGTCAGAGCCAGCCGGATCGGAAGACGCATATCGGGGAAGCCCAGCTGAGCAACGACCGAACCATCATTGAGCTCAACCATGGAATGTACGATACTCTGGGGATGGACAACTACTTCAATTTGATCCGGTGTGCAGGAAAAAAGATGGCAGGCTTCGATAATTTCAAGCCCTTTATTCATCATGGTAGCGGAATCAATGGTGATCTTGGCGCCCATCTCCCAAGTCGGATGCCGCAGAGCCTGAGCCGGCGTTACTTTAGTCAACTCTTCTTTATTGCTGGTTCGGAAAGGGCCGCCGGAGGCAGTCAGGAAAATCCGTTTGAACTTTCGGTCAGGAGCAGCGCTGAGACATTGCCAGATGGCCGAGTGCTCGCTATCTACCGGCAGAATTTTAGCTTGCTTATGATGAGCAAGCCCCATGACAATTTCACCACCGGCAACCAAAGTCTCCTTATTGGCCAGAGCAATATCCTTGCCCGCTTCCAGCGCAGCAAGGACAGGACTTAGACCTGCAAATCCGACCACAGCCGCCAAGACAAGATCAATCTCCGGTAGAGCCGCAACTGTCTCCAGGCCGCTTTTACCGGTCAAAATTTCAGGCTGATCGGAGGGTTTCAGATTAAATTTGGCGCTCAGAATTTCTCTGAGCTGCTCGGCAGCCAGGCTGTCGCCTACACTCACCACTTCGGGACAAAATTCCAGAATTTGCTCGGCGAGCAAGGCAATGTTGCGCCGGCAGGTCAAAGCACTCACAGTCAGGCCAAGCTCCCGGGCAATCTCCAGCCCTTGCCTGCCGATTGAGCCGGTAGAACCCAAAATAGCGATCGCTCTTCGCAAATCAGACTCCAAAATACAGAATGCCCAACAATAAGGTCAGAGGCAAAGTGAAGAAAGTGCTGTCAAATCTGTCCAGGACACCACCATGCCCGGGCAGAATATGGCCGAAATCTTTTACACCCACCCAGCGCTTCAGAGCCGAGGCGAACAGATCGCCCAATTGGGAAAACAGACCCAGTACCAGACCGAACAAAACCGCATAAGCTAATAGGACGCCGGTTTTGGGAGCAATAATTCTGATACTCTGCTGGGAGAGCACCAGGGGCAGCCAGATCATCATGGCAATCACCGGTCCGATAATGCCGCCAAGCGCACCCTCCAGTGTTTTGTTGGGGCTGATATGCGGCAGAATTTTATGGGTTCCTACGATAGAGCCAACGAAATAAGCGGTTGTATCAGATATCCAGGGTACCGCAAAAGCCGTCAGCAGCCAGTACCAGCCGGCGGGCAAAGTATAGAGAATTACTACTGCCGATACCAGCGGATACGAGATATAGAGGATGCCCATGGCTGAGATCAGCGCCCCGCTCATAGCTTCAGCGCCACGCTTAAGCAACGGGATGATAAGAACCAGAACTACCATCAGCCAAACCAGCAGATAGGGCAAAACAATGGCAATCCCCGGGAAACCGGTAGACCAGACCAGATATTCTTTCTTGCCGAAGCCGATCTTCAGCAGGGGCAGAATGATAGCTATCAGCGAGCAGAGCGAGACTATCCAGGGCTTATGCGGGAAACCGGCCATTCTCATAGCAGCACTGAATTCGGAGCCGCCGATCACGGCAATAACGGCAAATAGGAATAGTGCAATCCAAGGTACCCAGAGAGCAGGGATGAGGAATGCCGCCATGACAAATATAAATATTACTGCGGTGACCACTCTGATCCGTAAATTCTGAGGCTGCTTGCGTCTCAGCGGTACATATTGGGGCACTTCCGCCGTTTCTTGATCTATGGGCCTTCTCAAACCACCCGTATTTTGATTGCTAAATCTCATATTTACCCCCGTTCCTCCTTTGATAAACCACCGTAGCGGCGTTGTCGGGATGCGTAATCATTGATAGCTGCAGTGAAATGGTGCCGATTGAAATCCGGCCACAGAACTTTAGCAAACCATAATTCGCTATAGGCGGACTGCCAGAGAAGAAAATTGGACAGCCGCAACTCGCCTGAGGGCCTGATAATAAGATCCGGATCAGGGACATCGGGCAGATACAACCTTGCCGATAGATGCTCCTCGGTCAGCTCTTCAGGCTTCAGCTCTCCCGCTTTGCAGCTGGCGAGCAAATCCCTGGTCGCCTTGACAATCTCACGTCTGCCGCCATAATTGAAAGCAATTATCAATTGCAGCTTATTTCGTTGCAGTGAGCTCGCTTCCGCTCTTTGCATCGTATCTTGGACTGACTGCGGCAACTCGCCGGTTTCGCCGCAAAATCTCAATCTGACTCCCTCGGCGGCCAATTCTTCTTCGTAGCGCGCAAAAAATTCCAAAAACAATTTCATTAAGGAATCTACTTCCTGTTGCGGACGTTGCCAGTTCTCGGTGGAAAAAGCGAAGACAGTAGTATAGCTGATGCCAAATTCTATGCACCATTTGCAGAATTCGCGCAGGTTTTCAGCTCCAGCGTAATGTCCGCTATAACGCGGCAAGCCGCGTTTTCTCGCCCAACGCCCGTTGCCGTCCATGATAACGGCCACATGGCGGGGAATATTGGCCATAGCTTCGCGAGTTAATTCTGAACCACTGGCTTTGCGGCGCGGTTTAAGCAGTTTGAAAATTGTTTCCGGAAGTGCCATTGTCGTCTCCGCGACTAGATCTCCATCAGTTCTTTTTCCTTGGCGGCAACAGAATCATCCACTTTATCGATAAAGCGGTCAGTCAGTTTCTGGATCTCGGTTTCCATATTGTAATACATATCTTCCGGGATTTCCTTTTGTTTCAGCTTTGCCTTATAGTTATCTACGGCTTCACGGCGAATATTGCGCACGGCTACCTTGGCATCTTCACCCATTTTGCTGACCTGGCGCGTCAGATCACGGCGCCTTTCCTCCGTCAGCGGCGGAAAGATCAAGCGGAGACTCTTGCCGTCATTATTGGGAGGTATGCCCAGATCTGACATCTGGATAGCGCGTTCCAGATCACGCAAGGATGATGCGTCCCATGGTGTAATAACTATCATGCGGGCCTCAGGAACTTGAATATTGGCTACTTGATTGATTGGAGTTTCAACTCCGTAATAATCAATGGTTATCTGATCCAGCACTTTGGGATTGGCGCGCCCGGCCCTGATGGTATTAAATTCTCCCTCCAGCACTGAAATAGTCTTCACCATCTTTTCCTCATATGGTTTCAGCTCTTGTTTGAAGTTCATATTCTTTTCCTCCACTGGCAATCTTCGTTTATTATACCAAAGCCTGAGACAGACTAAACCCACCTCATGCTCAGTCTGAATACCGACAAAAACTGCCCCTGGCTTTAGCCTGCAGCGAACATGTCATCGCATTTAACTTGAACTGCGATCAGCAGATTAAAGTCCCGATCTTTTTACCGGCGGCAATATCCGCGATATTGGTCGGATTGCCGATATCAAATACAATTACCGGCAGCTTGTTGTCGCGGCAAAGAGCCACGGCAGTAGCATCCATTACGCCCGGATTTTTAACCAGTACGGCGGCATAGCTGATCTGATCATATTTGACGGCATCCGGAAATTCTACCGGATCCTTGTCGTAAACACCATCTACTTTAGTCGCTTTCAAGATCGCATCCGCATTGATCTCCAATCCTCTCAGAACCGCTGCGGAATCGGTTGTAAAATATGGATTGCCGGTTCCCCCGGCGAAGATCAGTACTCGCCCCTTTTCCAGATGCCTAATCGCACGCTTGCGAATGAACGGTTCGCTGATTTGCTGCATTTGCACAGCATTTTGAACCCGGTTTTCCACACCGGCCTGATCCAGCGCATCAGCCAAAGCCAATGCATTCATCGTGGTAGCCAGCATACCGATATGATCTGCCGTAACCCGATCCATATGAGTACTTGTGCGTCCGCGCCAGAAATTGCCGCCCCCTACAACTATGCCGATTCTTACACCCAGCTCATGTGTCTGTTTAATTGCCACCGACAACTCTCTCAAAATCTCGTTGTCGATACCGCGACCTTGTTCACCTGCCATTGCTTCACCGCTGATTTTTAACAAAATCGTTTGTAAGCCTTCCATACTATTTTATTCCTCCCTAAATGCCACAGAAGTCATCGTATAAAAAGAGAACCTGCCACAGTGGCAGGTCCCCGGTCTATCAACTTATTTCAGCTGCATCGCTACTTCCGAAGCGAAATCATTGCACTTTTTCTCCAGGCCTTCTCCCCGCTCATAGCGCAGGAAACGGCTTACTGCGATTGTATCGCCCAGATCCTTGGCAACCTTATCAACAGCTTTGCGCACAGTGAGATCCTCATCCAAGACATAACTCTGATCGAGCAGACAGAAATCGGTATAGTACCTCTTGAGCTTACCGTTTACGATATTCTCAATGATCTTCTCCGGCTTGCCCTCCTGACGAGCAGCAGCGCGGGCGACCTCGCGCTCGTTCTCCAGCACCTCCTCAGGCACTGAATCAGCATCCAGATACAGCGGATTCATAGCTGCAATCTGCATAGACAGATTGCGAGCCAGATTGCGCAACTCCTCGCTTTGTGCCGTAGCTTCTGTACCGGTGACTAATTCGACCATCACACCGACGCGACCGCCGCCATGAATATAGATGTCGATATAGCCGGGCTCAGTCAGAGCATAACGCATGGCGCGACGGAAGGTGATATTCTCTCTAATAGCAGCAATCTCTTCCTTGATGGCCAGCTCAACGGTAATATCCTGATTGGCGATATATGGTGCGGCAGAAAGCTTCTCCATATTGGCTACATCATCATCAGCCAGTTCGGTTTGCAGTGCCTGCTCCGCAATATTATTGACCAGAGCCTGGAATTTTTCGTTCTTGACAGCAAAGTCAGTTTCAATATTGACTTCAACCATAGCGCCGACTTTGCCATCAGCACCAAGCTTACCTTGAACCATACCCTCGGTAGCAGCGCGTCCCGCCTTCTTCTCAGCAGTTGCCATGCCATGCTCGCGCAACCAGTTTATTGCTTTATCGAAATCGCCGTCCGTGGCTTGCAAAGCTTTTTTGCAGTCCATCATGCCGGCACCGGTTTGTTCTCTAAGATCCTTTACCATCGCAGCGGTTATAACCATATTTTTCTCCTTTATATCCTTTATATGCTATTGTGAATTCTTCCATTATTATCAGGGCAAAAGCGCTATTGCAAAATGCTTATACCCTATTCCTCATCAAAGTCAGCAGCAAAATCCATTATATCAACAGGTTCAACCTCAGCCTCAAATTCGTCAGCATCTTCCTCATCCTCAGCCGCCTTATCAGTCATCTGCTCACCCTGACGCCCTTCTAATACTGCATCCGCCATGATGCCGGTAATTAACTTAATCGCTCTGATAGCATCATCATTGCCCGGGATAACAAAGTCAACTTCTGTCGGATCACAATTGGTATCAACGATGCCGATGATAGGAATACCCAAGCGGCGCGCTTCGGCCACAGCAATATGCTCTTTCTTGGGATCGACCACATAAATGACCTGAGGCAGACCCGGCATATCGATAATACCGCCCAGATTGCGGTTGAGTTTTTCCTGCTCATTCATCAGAGCCGCAACTTCCTTCTTGGGCAGAACCTCAAAAGTTCCATCCTCTTCCATTTTTTGCAGTTCTTTCAATCTCTTGATGCTTTTGGCGATTGTGCTGTAATTGGTCAGAGTTCCACCCAGCCAGCGATTATTGACATAGTACATGCCACAGCGCTGCGCCTCTTCCCGGATAGAGTCCTGCGCCTGCTTCTTGGTTCCCACAAAGAGGATACTTCCTCCTCGCTCGGATACACTGCGCACAAATTCATAGGCCAGCTCAATCTGTTTTACCGTCTGCTGCAGATCGATAATATAAATACCGTTGCGCTCGGTAAAGATATAGGGAGCCATTTTGGGATTCCAACGGCGGGTCTGATGTCCGAAGTGAACTCCGCCCTCGAGTAATTGTTTCATGGTTACGACAGCCATAAATACCTCCTGTTTTTTCCTCCACGGACTCTAATCAATATCGCCTGCAACAGGATTAGTCCGTGTGCGTAATAACCGGAGAAATAATACCATATTATCCGCCGCACCGCAACAGAACGAAAAAGACGAAGACGCCGCCGGGCCGTCCCGCCTGCTAGAGATCAGTTGAGAGTATGATTAGGATTACTGGCAGTAGTCATCGGGTCATCCCGCTTTTAGAGATCAGTACCGGAGCGTGGTCAGCCGTGCAGCCAACCCTCGCTGATCAGCAGAGCACGCAGCTTCTGCCTGGTGCGATACAATATACTGCTGACAGTGTTCTCGCCGCGCCCAAGCAAACGGGCAATCTCCTCAATCTGCAGACCAAAGAAATAGCGGAGCACAAAAGCCTGACGCGCAGCAGCTCTCTCTTGAGCCAGAAAACCGGAAATCAGATCGGCAACAGCTTGCCCCTCTAATGCCTGGTCAGTTTGCTCACAGCCTGCGACAATCTCCCCCAATTCATCCAGCGCCAGTGTATACCGGTCACTGCCCCGCTTAAGCGCCTGGCGCCGGCGATATCTGTCAATCGAGTGACGCCGTGTAATCTTGACCAGAAAAGACAGCAGTATCTGCGGACGATGAGGCGGAATAGAGTTCCAGGACGAAAGATAAGTATCATTTACTATCTCTTCGCTATCCTCCGGATCAGACAGGATATTATTGGCAACAGTAAAGAGATACGGGCCATAGAGAGTGGCAACTTCGAACAGCACACTCTCATCTCTGGCCCAGTATCGATCAACTAATAACTTGTCCGTCGAGACATCATTCATTGAAGCTCTCCTTATATAACAGTGGCAAGATCAGTAAATCCGCTTCCCGTTTCTGCCGTATATCGGCATACCGCAGCCGGTTAACCGCCACTATTGTCCATGGATTTGCTCTACCTTATCTCTGATTATCGTCTCTAAGTCGGCAAGACTTTTGCCGGACAGTGCCTTAGTTATTGCATCGCCCTTTACCCTGGAGAACTGAACTTTGTTCCCGGTAACAGTACCGGCTCCCTGATATCCTCCCTGAATGTTGTAGTGTCCTTCATCAGTATGATAAAGGAACAGCACATATTCCTTGCCTTTTTTAAAGAGCGGTATCTCATCAAAGCCCTTTGTGACCATGCCGTTCAGACTTCCCCCGGTTTGCAATACAAGTATGGCATCACCGCTCTTAATATGGCCGTGATACACTTTATCCACTCTTAATTTTTGTTTTGTAAAAATCAGATCATGTCTTCTTTCAGGGATAGAATCCACAACTTCACCGGTCACAATAATATCCGCGGCCTTGACCATATCATCCACCGAAGTGTAATAATCAATAAAGAAAGCATTTGATTCAATCTCCTGTTCCCCTTCGCTTGCTGTTTTTTGATTGAACAGACCACCCCAAAACAAGACGCCGCTGACAACAAGGCAAACAGCCGCTGCCGCGACAACCCTACTCCAGGTTATGATCTTTTTAGGGCGTTTGCGCAGAAGACCGGCAGCCTCCGCGATAAGTCCGTCATCCAGCAGATCAAGCGCATCATAGAATTGTTCACGTTTCATAGAACTGATACCTCCGTATAGAATATTACCCCAAGAGTGATTACTCCTCTCACCCTATATCTCGCAAACGCCGGCCAAACCTTGCATGCTTTGGCAGAAGAAATGGGAGTGCAAGTGGTATAATCAGGATATCAAGTACAAACATTCTATAGACTAAAGCCGTTAAATGGTTGCGAGAGCGGTTGTTCCTTACTTTAGGATAGTGGTGGGAGCAGTTGCTATTTACTGTAAAGAACGGCTAGAGATAGAAAGGAGGATAAAATGGCTGTAGATAAGACTCTGATACCTTCGCCGGAAGTCATAAAGCATCTGGCTGATACCATGTCGGACTATCGCGAAGGCTTTATACATGATCTCTGTGAGCTAGTCAAGGTGCCCAGTGTACTGGGAAAGGCGGAGCCGGGTGCTCCTTATGGCAAGGAGCCGCTGCGGGCATTGGAATTGTTCCTGGAACAAGGAAAGCGGCTGGGCTTTAAGGCTGTCAATGTCGGTAATCATGCCGGTTATCTGGAAATGGGCAGCGGTGAGGAGATGGTTGCCGCTCTATGCCATCTTGATGTGGTGCCTGCCGGTGCCGGTTGGGATCGTGATCCCTTTACTCCGGTGGTAGAGAATGGCTTTATCTATGGACGCGGCACCAGCGACAATAAAGGCCCGGCGGTTTCAGTCATGTATGCTATGCGCGCCCTGGCAGATGATCCCGATTTCCGGCCCAACAAGCGCATCCGTCTGATTGTCGGCACTAATGAGGAAAATGGCAGTACTTGTATGGAATACTATACCGCCAATGAGGAAATTCCGGTCAGCGGCTTTACTGCCGATGCCGATTTCCCTGCCGTCTATGCCGAAAAAGGTATTTCCCGGCCGGAGTTCACCTGGCGGCGCCAAGGTCAGGAGCAAATCCTCAGCGCCCAAGGCGGCGAAGCAGTCAATATGGTGCCCGGTGATTGCACTGTCACCTATAAAGGAGAGGATGGGAAAATTAAAGAGCTTATCTTCAAGGGCAAGACAGCCCATGCCTCCATGCCTGATCTGGGCGAAAATGCTATCTCGATGGCTATGGCGGAATTGTCAAAGCTTGGCATTTCCGATCCGGTCGTTGATTTCTATCAGAAGTATCTGGGCTTCGAAACAGATGGCGCCGGCCTGGGGCTGGCTTTCGAAGATGATTCCGGACTAACAACGGTTAATGCCGGACTTTTGAGCATAGATACTGATAAAGCCGCTTTAAGGCTGGATGTTCGCTATCCTGTCACGATGGATTTCCCGGCTGCGCTGGCACGGATGCGGCAGAAATTTGCGCCGGAGGGAATTACTATCGAAATTACAAGTGAGGATGGGCCTCTCAATCTGGGCAAGGATTCTTATCTTATTACTACTTTGATGGACATCTATTCCAAGAGCACCGGCTTGAATGCCAGAGCCGTTACTATGGGTGGCGGAACCTATGCCCGCGCCGTGCCAAATATTTGCGCCTTCGGCATGAGCTTCCCGGGTGATCCGGAAGTAGCGCATCAGATCAACGAGTTTATTGAGATTGATAAAGCTCTGGCGGCAGCGGCAATCTTCAGGGATTCGTTGCGCAAACTGGCAGAATAGCAGCCAAGCTGAGACGACACTACAGTAAAGAGCCGCCTCGTTCCGGGGCGGCTCCTTTATTGCTATTTGTTTTTAGGGCTCAAGGAATCGCTGCAGCGCTATTCTTCCGCAGGCATTTCTGTTTCACAGCAGGCTTCCGCCATCTCTGCATCAGGTTCAGCTTCTTCAACAACTGCTGCCGGATCATCTATATCTTCTTCTTTGACGTCCTCCTTGACGTCGTCCTCTTTGCCTTCTTCTTTGACGTCCTCTTCGACTTCTTCTTTAACTTTCTCTTCAGTTTCGACTTCTTCTTTGACTTTTTCTTCAGTTGTTTTCGCTTTATCGCCCATCAGCTTATCCAATAGTTCGGCGCCTCCATCTGTAACGGCAGAAATATTGGCCAGTTCAGCCATTGAGGTCGGAGTATGATTGTCAACATAGCTGGTTGGCATCGCCTCTTCCTTGGACTCGCGCTTGCTACGGCGCTCGCGCTTTTCGCGCTTCGGCTGCTTGCTTTCACGCTGTTCGCGGCGGCGCTGCTGTTTAGCCTCAATCTCAGCCCGGACTTCTTCGGACGGATTGATGGGTTCCACTTCGCGGATACTGATGCTGATGCGTCTGCTTTCATTGGAAACTTCCAACACACGGGCATCAATCTCCATGCCGATGGCCAAGACATCATTGGGACGATTCAATCTATAATCCGAAATTTGCGAAATATGGCACAGTGCATCTACGCCTGGAGCAATCTCAACGAAAGCGCCAAACTGGAACATACGCACTACAATACCGCGGACGATAGAGCCAACCGGGAATTTACTCTCGATATCTTTATAGGGATCATTCTCAGGCAGGCGATAGCCGAGGGAAATTTTCCTGGCTGCGCGGTCAAAGTCCTTGACGAAAACTTCGATCTTATCGCCAACATTGACAACTTCGCTCGGATGCTTAATGCGATTCCAGGATAGCTCGCTGATATGAACAAGTCCGTCCACACCGCCGATATCAACGAAAGCGCCGAAATCAGTAAGATTCCTGACTGTGCCCGTATAAAATTTATCGATGTCGATATTGTTCCAGAATTCTTCCGCCATTCTGCGACGCTCGCGTTGCAGCAGTGAACGTCTGGATCCGGCGACTTTGGGGCGCTTGCGGTTGGCATCAAATTGCGTGACCAGAATCTCAAATGATTCACCGCGATAGGGCTCAAGATCATCGACCATATGAAGATCCAGCTGGGTACGATGGACATAAATATCCACACTGCCATAGGCACAGATAACACCGTCTTTAACAACATTTACTACTTTTACTTGAACAGGTGTTTTCTCCTTAAATGCTTTTTCGATTTGGGCCTTGTGCTTGGAAAAATCTACCCTGGCTTTGGAAAGTGTAATCTCTTTGCCCATGTCCGTATTGCGAATATGGCGCACATAGACTTCCATCTCAGCATGATTCTTTACAGCTGCCTCTAAATCATACTCGGGATCGTTTTCAAATTCTTTCAGGGGTATCCTGCCTTCAGATTTGTCTTTAACATCGACATAGACATAGTTGTCGTCCTTGCGCACTACAATACCAGTTACGATACTGCCGCGCTTTAGCTGAGGAATGCTGTCTATGAAATCTGAAAAGCTGACCTCGGCATGGTCTTCTTGCTCCGCCTCTGCATCTTCAGCCACTTCATCCATCTCTGCGGGCTCTGTAGCTTCTGCCTCTGTTTCTGTCGTTGGCTCCTCACCTGAGGATTCTGCAGTTTCCTCCTCCGCTTCGACTGTCGCTGCTTCTTCCGCGACTTCTGCCTCAGCTTCGGCCTTTAACGCTTCATTTACTGTTTCTGTAGCTTCGGTAGGCAATTCGGCTGCCTCGGCATCTTCTGTCACCGGTTCAGCTGTCTCTTCGGGCTCCACAACTTCTTCTTCAACGGTTGTGGTTGCTTCCGGCAAATCTTCAGTTCTTGCCTGCGCCTCGGGTTCAGCCGCAATAAACTCTTCCGCTGTTGCTACCAACGACTCTTGCTCTTTTTCCGGCTGATGCGTAAGAGCTGTCTCCTTCTCTTCCTGAGCTACGAGACCTTCCTGTTCTTTCATCTTCTGGATAACCTCCCTGATCATGCCTTGTGGCGTGGACGCCCCGGCAGTTATACCAATTTTCTTTTGCGCCGTTATATTCTGTCTGAGCAAATCTTCAATTTGCTCAGGATCTTCTATCAGGCGCACATTGGAATTACGGCTGGCACAAACCTCTACCAATTTCATGGTGTTGGAACTGGTAGAACTGCCTAGAACAAATATCAGGTCGGATCTGGCAGCCAGTTCTGCCGCTTCCGCCTGCCTTTGTTCAGCCGTAACACATATTGTATCAAATACACGTAAATTTGCAATTTTCTTGTTCAATATTTTAGAGATTTGCTCAAATTGGGCAGCGGAAAAGGTTGTCTGTGACACCAACATCCAGTCGCCGCCATCAAAATCAGCTGCTTCGGCCTCAGCTATATTGTTAATAATGATCGGAGGCGCGCCATAATGACCTACCAAACCTCTCACTTCCGGATGGTCGGGATCCCCTGTAATAATCAGGCCGGCACCGCATTTTGCTGCCTCTGCCGCCAGCTTCTGCACTTTCGTAACAAAAGGGCAGGTCTGATCAATTATTTCGCAGTGCTTAGCTTGCAATTTTTCAATGATCTCCGGGGCGACACCATGAGCCCGGATAATGACCCGGGCATAATCCGGTATCTCTTCCAATGTTCTGGCCAATTTGAGACCTTTGTTCAGCAGCTCTTGGATGACATGCTTGTTATGGACAATTTCACCTAACATCCAAGTGCTGTTTTCATCATGGCAATTGCGATAAGCGGTCTCAATAGCCCGGCGTACTCCGGGACAAAAACCTGCATATTGGGCCAATTCTATCTGCATCAATTCCGCTGTTCCTCTGACCCGTATTTACTCGCTCTTTCAGGCTGCCACTCCAGATCAGCCAGAGCAAATATTTTGCGCATTATATCCATCATGATCCGGGAGAACTCCTCTTTTTGTCGAGATTTGTCGGAAGGTCTGTCAATTTTGAAGGGTCTGCCAATAATAATCCGCTGTTTCCTGAACAATTTCCATTCCCTGGCAAAGGCTACCGGCAGGACCGAAAGACCGGAACGGCTCACCAGATTGGCAGCATTGCCGCTGGGCAACACTTTGTTCAGATCCGCTTCTTTAACCCGCGTGCCTTGGGGGAATATACCGATAGAGCAACCTTCTTTTGCTAATTGCAAAACAGTTCTGACCGCTCTGGAATCTCTGCGATCCCTGGTCAGAGGAATTGCGCCTAGCCTGTGTACAAACCAGCCGATAACGGGAATTGAAAATAAGGACTGTTTGGCGATCCAGTGCACCCAACGCGGCATCTTAAACTGTAAAGCGAGCAGATCCAATAAGCTGCGATGATTTGCAACCACAAAAAACGGTTCCCGCGGGATATTCTCCAGCCCCTCATAGCTGACTCTGTATAAAAGAGCGGTGGGAATTCCAATCAGATAGGCCAGTGGCCACCGCAAGCGGCTGTTGCGCGCTATTGCTTTCCTTTTCTCTTTGCGGTCTTGATCATTATTTTGCTGCATAAGCCGATCTACCTTTTATTCTCAGCGCCTGACACCGAATCCGAAACCAAATACTGCTGCCAAAAATCTCCCAGTTTCGGATCCTCAGCAGCTCTGACCCGCATCAATCGCAAAATCCGCTGCAAGACTTCCGAAACGGTCAGTTCGGTTGTTTCAATCTTAATAGCATCGGGGGCGGCAACTGCCGGTGCTAATTTCCTGCTGCTGTCATTTTGATCGCGCTTGATGATCTCTGTCAGCACCTGATCATAACTTTGTGTCGCCATGCCTTGAGTGTCGTCTTGCATCTGCCGCCAGCGTCTTCTCGCCCTCTCCGCCGCAGTTGCCTCAAGGTAAAATTTAAAATCCGCCCGAGGCAAAACATAACTGCCGATATCTCTGCCATCCAGCACCAACGGCATCTGCTGATCCGCCAATTGCCGCTGCATTTCAACACAGTAATGGCGCACCGACGGCAAGGCGCTGATAGCGGATGATAGCTTTGATATCTCCGGCAAACGTATATCAGCGCTCACATCTACACCATGGAGTAAAGTCTTTTGTCCTGTCCTGGCAAGTACAAGCTCCAGCCCGCTCTGATCCAACCAGGCTGCTACCAGATCTTCTATGTCTAAAGGGATCTGTTCTTGCTTCGCAGCATAGGCTAGTGCCCGATACATTGCACCCGTATCCAGATAATTAATGCCGAGAGTATTGGCAAGCGCTTTGGCGATTGTGCTTTTCCCCGCTCCTGAGAGTCCATCCAGAGCAATTGCTCGCGTCATCAATCTTCCACCTCATATTTCTGGTACTGAAACTGCTTGTCCAGCGCATCCAATGTCTTATACATGACAAAATCCGCAGCGGGCAGATCCTGAGCCGATTTGAGTCCGAATTCAATCAAAAAATGATCCGTAACAGTGAAGATCGCAGGTTTCCCCGGCAAGTCCAGAGTACCTGCTTCCCGGATCAAATTTCTTTCCAGCAATCTGCTAATGATACCGTCACTGTTGACACCTCTGATCTCCTCCACCTGAGCTCTGGTGCAAGGCTGATTATAAGCTATGGCTGCCAGTGTTTCATAGCTGGCTTGAGATAAGGCGGGTCTGTTCTGAGGACGATAGAGGCGCGACACTATTTCTTTCAGCTTCGGCTTTACTGTCAAGAAAGCTTTATTGTCTATTATTCTTAGCATTAAGCCCGTCTGAACATCCCGCTGATATTTCCGTTGCAGTTGCTCCAACAGCAAAACCGTCTCTGCGCCGGAAAGCTCCAGTATCTTGCCCAGGACATCGACGGCTATTGGATCCCCGGCAGCAAATAATACAGCCTCTGCCGCAGCCATTAAATCACTGTCCGACCTAAGTTTATCTGTATCCATGTACTAATCTCTTCCCTCTTAATCTGTTGCAATATCGGTATCACATTGTCCCTCATTGCTGTCGCCCTGTCCTTTTTATGTTTGAATGCCTATTGGACATTGTCCGCCGTTACAGTCCGGCCGCCCGCTCAAAGCAGCAAATCCTCATCAATTATTTCCACGCCGCTTATAATATCTTCCTCCTGCAATAGCAGTCCTTTCTCAATCCTCATGGCTCCATAAGGAATCTTTTGAGTTACCGCGATCCTATTTTGCCGCATCAGTTCCAGCATGGCCAGGAAACCTGTAGCCTGTTCCATCTTACTGGAAGAAGCAGGCGGATACAGTTCATGAAACCAGACTTTTTTCTTGCGCCAAACCTGCCTCAGAATCTCTTTGACTTTATCCTTGATCGATACCCTCTCCCGTCGGAGCAGATAGCGGACATTTTGACGCAAATCATGGAATTTGTTGCGATTTCTGGTTTCCAGCGTCGCCACCGCTTCCTGGAACTTGGCAAAATCCAGGCTGTCTTCAACATATTCCTGCGTAATGCCCAATCTGGCAGGAGGCTCCGGCAGTCTGAGCACAGAGTCGGCATAAATTTGATGGAGTCGGCTGAGTTCTGCCGCCAACAAACGGCAGTGCCTGTAGCGCAACAACTTTAACACCAATTCATCGCGCGAATCATCTTCAGCTTCGGGCTCAACTTGCTTGGCGGGCAACAGGCTATACGATTTAAGCTGCAAAAGAGTAGCCGCCATGACCAGAAATTCACTGGCCAGATCCATATTCAAAGTTTCAAGCTCCGACAATACAGCGAGATATTGATCGGTAATGTCCGCTATCGGAATATCGTAAATATCGATCCGGTTTTTTTCCAGCAGATCAGATAGCAGCTCAAGAGGGCTGTCATAGGCGCGAATATCAATCTTTGTTGTCAATCCCGTCATAATCCGCTATCAGAACAAAGCCTGCCAAATCGCTTTAAAGAGAGCATCCAAAGGTGTCTGGATAACCCAGGCCAAAGGATATAAAATCCAGCTCATTACCTTAGAAATAATTCCTCTGCCAAAGAAAACCAAGATTAAAAACGCCATCCCGATATAGTGCTCATACTGCATGATCTTATAATAAATGCCGGATGGCAGTACCGCTCCGAACACTTTGTAGCCGTCGAGAGGCGGCATTGGCAGCAAATTAAAGACTGCCAGTCCCAGATTGGCCCAGAACATCAAAAACAACAGTTCCAAAATCACACCCACAAAGCTCATGGTATCGAAAATAACCGCACTGCCCTGATTGGCCAACAGATATATCGTTTGCACAATCAAGAATGACAGATAGCTGACAATCGCCAAGAGAATATTAGAGAGCGGACCGGCCAGACTTACCATCATGATGCCAAAGCGCATACTGCGCTTGTGGCTGAAGCGGGCAGGATTGATCGGCACCGGCTTGGCCCAGCCGATTCTTCTCGTAAGCAAAAATACCAATGAGCCCATAGGATCCAGATGCTTCAATGGGTTTAGCGTCAGTCGGCCGAGATCAGCCGCAGTACTGTCACCCATCTTATAGGCCATCCAGGCGTGAGAAAACTCATGTAAGGAAAGCGATAGGCTCAACACCAGTATTGACATGAGCAGTCCCCTGATATCGAAATCCCCAAATAAAGCAGTCAAAAGCAACGACATCTTCTTCTCCTTAAGCAATATCTAATACGCATATTTCTATTGTCCGCCCAGCAGTTCATCATAACCCTCAGTTGAGTAGCGGTCGGTTCCCTTCAGCCATAAGGCCTCGCAATTCTCCAGTTGCGCCAACATCTCTTTACCATCCGGATAGGACATATTTAACAGAGCCGTGGTAATGGCATCAGCAGTTGCCGAGCTGGGGGCAACTACAGTCACGGAATCAAAGTACTGTGAGGGCATAAGCGTATCCGGATCAATAATATGATGATATTTTACACCGTTCACAGTATAATATCTTTCGTAAACTCCGGAAGTAACAATCGCCAGGTCAGATACCTGCAGCACATCAATAATCTGTTCCTGTGCATCCAAATCGGGGTTTTTAATGCCAATCCGCCATTTCGCGCCGGAGTCAGCCTTCACCCCTACCGCCCGGATATTGCCGCCAAGAGAAATCACAAAGGAATCATAGCCTGCCTCGATGGCGTGCTGAGCCACAAGCTCACAGGCATATCCTTTGGCGCCCGACCCTACATCCAGGCTCATATCTGGATCTGTCAGGAAAACCGTACCTGCCTCTTTATCGAGCTTTACCCGTCTGATATCGGTATGTTGATTGGCCAGCTTCAGCGCATCCGGATCAGGCAGCACGGCTGTGGCCGGATCATCTATCCCCTGCATGCGCAAATCATGCCAGATCGATAATACCGCGCCCAAAGCCATATTGACCCTGCCGTCGGATATATCATTTGCCCATAAGCATTGCTCGAGAAAATCGATAATTGCCGGGTCCACCGGTACCGGCTGCTTGCCCGCCTGTTCATTGATAGTACTGATATTGTTAATGCCGGGATAGGAATTGTAAAAATCAAATAGTTTATGGTAATGGTCAAGATCCTGCTTTACCAGCGCCGCAAACTGCTCAAAAGCGGCTTCGTCTTTCGTATAGGCTATCAGCGTCGTGACCGTATCAAAGGGACCCATTATCGACTCTTCAAAACGAAGGCGCTCACCGGCAGTACCCTGCCCCTCGTCCCGCGAACAGGAAGCGCCGGCAAGCGCAAACAGAATTGCGTATATCAGCAAAACAGCATTTACCGTATTGGCTCTCAAGCGATTCTTAATCATTCTTAGCACTCAATTCAGATATGTCATTGTATCAGATCCGGTCTGAGAAATAACGCCAGCGCTTCAGGGCGGGCAGAGCCGCACGCAGCAGCGCTGAAGACAGTAAGCCCGTCACTATGCCCGTAAACAGCAGCAGCGGCAGAAATGCCAAGACAGGTATGCGCAAATAATCAAGCAAGATAATCAGCAAATACTGCCCCAGATTATGACTTACGGCGCCGCTTACGCCCAGGATCGAATAACTGACGCGGTCTCCGGTCAGGCGCTTAAGCATATACATGCAGGTCACTGATATCAGGCCGCCGGATAAACTGGTCAAACCGGCGATCAGGCCCCTGGTCATGACGGCAAATATACCCTTTAGTATTGCTATGGTATAAGCTGACGGCAAACCCAGGAAAAACAGCGCATACATCACCGCAATATTGGATAGCCCATAGCGCAGGGGAACCGGCGCCGGCAGCGGCGGCAGAATATTTTCGAACATGCCCAAAGCAATTGCCATCGCAAAGAGCAAGGCCAAAACGACCAGCTTCCGGACGGAATATCCGGTCGCCGGCAGTTTCGATCTGTCTCCGGATCTCTTGCTCATGCGATCAGATCCGGCAGATCGGAATCAATATCATCTGCGGAACCGACAATTTTCAGCAGTACACGATTGGGCAGACAGGCGGCCCAATCATTGACCCGGTACAGCTCGCCGCTTTTGATACAGACTTTGTCGGGGCAGCTTGATTCCCGGAAAGCAATAGTGCCTCTTTCAGACTGATAGAAGACAATTTCCGGACATTCCGGAAAGCTCAGGAAACGCTCCTTGCCTTCCGTCAGGGCAATGACCGCAATCAGATTATTATCGCAATAGATCTCCGCCTTTTTCACTGCCGCATCATCTTGCTGTCTGCCCCACAGATGCAGAACCAGGGCGAAAAGCAATAAGAGGCCGACAATCAACAGATCCGTCGGCCTCATAAAGATGCGTTTAGCTTGTTTGCTGGCACTGTTATCCTGCATTTTGTTCATCAGAGTGCATATCCCACCAATTTTCAATCAGCCCTGTGTTAAGGAATCGTATTCTCTTTAACTGCGGATCTTAATTATCCTCCCGGTTACGGCTCCGTCGTTGTTGTTGACACTGGCTCCGTTGTTGTTGACACTGGTTCTGTTGTTGTCGTTGACACTGGCTCTGTTGTAGTTGCCGCTGGCTCTGTTGTTGTAGTCGTAGGCGGCTTAGCCGTAGTCGTCGGTGTAGTGGTCGGCTTAGCTGTAGTCGTAGGTGTGGTTGTAGCCTCTGTTGGAGCGGGTTTAACAATATGCTCCAACTTCAGAGTACTGGTATTGCCCACAGCATCCTTCGCCGTATAAGTAACCGCATAGGTTCCGGCCTTAGTCACATCGACATTGCCGGTGTATGTCACTTCCAACTTGTTATTAGCAAAGTCATAGGCCTCCACACCCTTCAGGTAGTCAAAGCCTGCGACTTCGCCGGCCGTGATCGTCTGCGCCGCACCAATAATGCGAGGCGGTGAATTGATCTTGTTCTTCCAAGGATTCTTAGGATGAGGATCATAGGGATCCCAGCCATAGCGCGGGTCACTCCGACTGACCTTAATCGTTATTTTCGGCAGACCGGGCACGCCGTCGATATTATACCCTTTGGCGCTGGCCAAAACTTTGACCTTGGATCTGGTGCCCCGGAGAGAATAGATAAACCTGGCATCGGCGGCATTGAGCCTGATGCAGCCATGCGAGTCCCTGCGTCCCAACTTATTGTATGAGCGAACATTCAATGTGCCGGGATTGCCCTTAACCGTATAATATGGCGTATGGAAAAAGAAGTCAGTGCCGATTGAGCGCCCGGTTTTCGGATTTATACCATAGAAGCGGGTTGCGTACTGATGGAAAGATTCACCATAGAGTTTGAATTTGATCCAGAGTACACCTCCGCCCAGATAATAATGATGGTTCTCGCCTGTAAGCGGCGTGCTGTAACCTTTCACACCGGTGGATGTGACCATTTTCCTGATCGGGACCTCGGTTCCGCTGGCTGTTGTACCATAGACAACTACTCGCTGCTCGGCAACGAAAACCCTGATTGTATAGGGCGGTCCGGCATGTACAGCTCCTACATTACTGCTTATCCTAGGTGCTTGGGGGGTTGGGGTCGGGGTCGGAGTCGGGGTCACTGCCTTAGTCGGTCCGGTTGCAGTACTCGTGCCGGTAGTGTCTTCGTTCTTATTATTCGAATTATTATTTCTTTCGGTAAATACCGGCACAGCACCCTTGTGGATGGCCGGTCGATCATAACTAATATTCGATTTCGAGGTTTCTGCCAGCTCCGCTGTGTCAGATGGGATATTTTCCTCAGTTTCCGTGGTCAGCGGCGCATCCTTCTCCTGATCCAGATTTTCAAATGCTCTGGACGGTTGCTCTTGAAGCAGGCTGCAGGAGGACAACACACTAATCAGCATCACAAGCGCCAGAACAAAACTGATAGGTCCAACTCCAGCAGTTTTCCTGCTTTTTTCTTTTCTCATAATTCCCCCAAGTTACTTATACACAATATTATTCAGATAATTACCGGAGATTAGTTTATTCTAATCCAAATACCTATTATAGTAAAACTAATTTTTGATACAAGCGTTACTTACGCTGTTTTCACTCCTGAGATGCCGGTAAATTTTTTCTGATACCCTCGTTTCTAGTATATCTATATTTTTTAAGGATTTTGTCACAATTTTATGTGCTATTGTCGCAATTTATTTATTATTGCGGGATTATTGCCAACCCTGCGGAAAGCACATATTTTAATATATTTGCACCGCCTTGTTCTACTTGAAAGGAGATCAAAATGCAAAATTATCCAGCGGCAGTTGCCGGCATAATCCCTGTCATAAGCCCGGACCGGACTTGGCCCGAGACAAATTATGACACATCTGTCTTCTCTGAGGTTGAAGATCTTCGCCGCTATCTGGCTTTTCTGCCCGATGAGCGCAGCAGCTTGCAAAAACTGACTAACTGGTTGACTGTTACGGAACAAAATTCACAGTCTTTTCTGGTATCTGACAATATATCCGTCTATCAAAAAACCGCAGAAGAACCATCCGCTTTTCGACACAAGCATCAAGATACAATCGATCATCTGACTGCGCGTAAAGAGCTGTTGAGCGGAGTCGTCTACCATATCGCCAGATTGCATGCGGCTTATCGCGAAACCTTAATCTCCTTATATTTTGAGCAAAATACCCTGCGCGAAACAGCCGTATTAATGGGTAAGTCGCTGTCAACAGTTAAACGTTATCGCGATGCCGGCCTGGTCGATCTGTTCATGAGACTAAAACAGCAGGAGCTGCAAAAATATCAAGCCAACTGAATTCCGGTTGACAATTTTTACAAACTAATTGCGCAATTGAAACAATTGAACCCGCCTTCTGCTTGAGTCATGATGCCAATTCCGCTATTATAGTCAGGAGAAAGCCGGCAGATGAAGAAAGCAGTGTTTGCTGAGGGCATGCCGGCAACATATGAAGGTATAAATGGGACTACTTTTTTTCAAGAAAAGAAACGACGGAAAAATTGTCAAAGATGAAGATTCCTTAATTAGGATAACACCCTTTATTATGCGCGGACGGAATGAAGCCGCTATTTATTTTGCGCGTTCTTATGATGTCGAGGCAATCCAGAAATTCATTCAGGATAAGCGTGCTGAAGGCAAAAGAATTACTCTGTTCAATGTAATTGTAGCGGCAATGTTGCAAACCATATACCGGCGTCCTAAAATCAATCGCTTTATCGCCGGACGGCGTCTCTATGAACATAATGGCATTTCCATCCTTTATGCTGTCAAGGCCAGAATGACTGATGATGCCCTGGAATCAATCGCCAAAGTCGAGCTTGACCCCTCCGACACTATCTATGATATTGCCGACCGCATGAAAAATAATATCGATAAGATCAAGGACGGCAAACTGAAAACCGATGACAAATTAATCCGTTTTGTTGTTAAACTCCCACGCTCGTTTTTGCAATTTGCTCTCTGGATCGTACGTTTGATGGATTTCTACGGGATTATGCCCAAGGCCCTTATGGATGCAATTCCGCTCTACTCTACCATGTACATTTCTCATCTGGGCAGCGTTGGAGCCGATGCTCCTTTCCATCATCTGTATGAATTTGGTACAACTTCCGTCTTTATTACCATCGGCCGCGTCTATGAAGCACCCTACAAAGGCAAGGATAATCAGGTAGAATGGCGGCAAACCGTCGATTTGAAGTTCTCTATCGATGAAAGAATCTGTGATGGTTTTTACTTAATTAAGAGCCTTAAGGTATTTGATACATTTATGCAAAATCCGGCAGATCTCGAGCATTCTCCCCTATTCCACAAGCAGGAGTATGAAAAACTCCTGACTGAAATCCGTCAGAGGAAAGAAACCAGGGAGGCCGGGGAGCAATCCGGCTAAAATATATCCACACTAATTATCAGTCGGATAACCGCTTCCCTTGTTGACTATATCCCAGATTGAGTCCGGCAAGATACGCCTATAGTAATCATAGTCCAGAATCTGAGCTGAGAACTTCAGCTTATTTCTTACTATTTGCGTTATAGCATCGATATATTCCTGCTCATCAGCCAAGGTTACACCCGGCGCCGGAGTGAATTCCTTGGTCACAGCATTGTAACGCCCTTTATCCGTAATCCAACTGCGATTGACAAAGAATGCCAAAGGTCTGCGCTCCGAGAAAACATCGCTTCCCATCAATAGTCTTGAATCATAGGGTACGCCCATCAGATTATAAATCGTCGGCAAGATATCCAATGTAAAGCAGACTCTGTCAACTACCTCAGGCTCCATGCCATCCACATACATAATCAGAGAGTTGCGATAAACTTCAAAATTTTCTTCCAGCTCAGTACCTGCCAATTGATCATAATCTTCTTTATCCATTTGATAAGGATAGTGGTCGGCATTCATCACGATCAAGGTTCGTTCGGCCATTCCTGACTCGCGCAGACGCTTAAGCAGATACTCCATAGCTTTATCTACTTCAATTTGCGTAGCCATATAGGCCCGTCCGCCTTCATTATAGGGCAGATGCTTAACCGCTTCGCGGTTTTTAGAAGCTATATAGTTGCCGCGGAATGTGTAATTAGCATGGCCGCTGACAGTCATAATATAGGCATGGAAAGGCTCTTTGGCAGTCATCTCGTCAAAGATTTTCTCCATCATCTCCAGATCCGATTCCGGCCAGGATTTTTTGACTTCCAGGCCGTTGCCGACTCCCTTATAGGTATAGCCCAGATTAGGATGTGATTTATCCCGGCCGTAATAGGTATAAGTATGGTTATGCCAGGCTGTCGTATAGTATCCGAGGCGCCTGAGCATATTGCCCGGTACCAGAGCCATATCGTTTTTAGCGGATTCAACCATACTCCAAACACCCGGCTTGGGAGCCAATCCGGTAACGCCTGTATATTCTCCGTCCGAAGTTGAGACACCCCAGTTAGGATTATAAAAATTCTTAAACTTAATGCCCTCTTCCTGCATTTTCCACAGTGTCGGTGTCAGTTCCGGATTGGCAGAATAGGCGGAATGCGCTTCGACAGTCAAAAAAATCAGATTATAGCCCTTGTATTTACCGGTATGGCTGTTGGTTTTGCTCGGTTCAACCTCATTGAAATATTGTGCCATCGCTCGCAGACTGTCATTGCTTTCATTGGCAATAATCTGCTCAAAGTCGATCGGGAAAACTTGTTCTTTCGGTTCAACTATTTCTGATGTTGGCTCTGTCCGACCCGGATCGGTAGCGCCGCTTTCAGTTGGCGGACCAACAGGTCCCGGTTCGGAAGAGTTCTGCGTATCGTCAGGATCCTTGATCAGGATATCCTCCGGCAGAGTCTCATCCACAGGGACAGAAGTACCCCCATCAAATAAAAAGTGTCTGAGATCAATGCTCATAGCCGAGATCAAGCCTATTTTGCTGGAAGCGACAAAAGGGTCATTGGTTTCAAAGTACAGGTCATAGGCGGAATTGACATCGCGATCACCCACATGAATAAATAAGATCGCAAAGGTGAAAGTAACTATAGCAGCGGTTAGGCTAAACAGACTTCTCAGTATCCGGTCAGATTTGTTACCCCGGTTCTTCTTTATCTTTGACCCGGCCAGCCAATGTCCAGGAATTATCCCTTTGTTTTTTAAGAATCTTAGGAGCGGCCGTCCGACAAACAAGACAATAATCGGCAGAAAGGCCAATAACAGAACCGGAGTATTGATCAGGATTTTCCAAAAAACATCACCGGCAAACTCAGCTACCTGCTGCGCGCGTACCATTGAAAACCAGGTAAATAGCGTGCGGAAGAAGGCATTGTAGATATATTGGGCAGCGAAGAATATCAATATCACCAGAAGAGGCACAGCCAGCAGGCGGCGCCACCATCGTTTCGGGAACAAAGTAATAATGAATGTCAACGCGAAAGACAAGCTCAGACTAAACAGGAGATTAATAAATAGCCCCTTAATATCGATGCCCTTATGGACAAAGATTCTGAACCAGAGATCCCACCAGAGCAAGGAAGAAATCAGAAAAATGAAGACCGTCTTCACGCTCATCAAGCCTTTTTCGGCAGGAGCTTTTGCTTTGGTCAGGAACGATTGTCGTTTTCGGGATGGCACTGCAGGCGGTTTTGTCTCCGGATGGCCGGAAACTGCATACGGCTCACTGTAATTAGCGTATACACCCTCATCTTGATAAGCTATGTCTGTATCTTCTTCAGGAAAGTAGTAATCTTCGGCGTTTATTTCATCTTCATATTGAGCATCAAAATGAGATGGCCGGTGGTGATTACCGTAGTCATGAACAAAAAATTCCTCTGAGCTCTCCGGCTCCGAAGCCTGATCATTTTGAGCATTATCCCAATCCGGGATATCCGTAGCATAGCTCTTTTGTTGCAAATACTCGTTAATCAGCCGCTGCTCTTCGGCTGAGAAATTATGATTTTTTTTCATGACGGCATTATATCAATCTCCATTGGCACTTACAAGAATCGCTCTTAATTTAACTAAAAAGAAATATTTCCTTTTGTCCTTTATTATAATTCGATCTGTGATATGATTTTGGTCATGACTGAACCAAATCACAGCAGAGATAGCATTGAATCACTACTGCCGTCGGAACCATTTATTGGCGTTTTTGATTCCGGCGTTGGAGGATTAAGTGTTCTGGCCCAATTAACCCGGAAGCTGCCGGGCGAGTCTTTCCTTTATCTGGGCGACTCAGTCCACGCTCCATATGGTGACCGTCTACCCGGTGATCTGTTCGAGTTGACCGGGCGCATTTGTCTCTGGCTCAAAGCCAAAGGAGCCAAGGCCATTGTCGCTGCCTGCAATACCGTATCATCAACTATTATCTCTGAGCTTAGAGCCTTGGTTGCTCCTATAACTATTTATTCGGTATTGGAAGCGGGTGTCGCCGGTGCTGTCCAAGCCAGCAAATCTCAAAATATCGGCGTCCTGGCAACAGCTACCACAACCGGCAGCAGGTCATTTGAATCCGGCATTAGGACCTATTTGCCGGCGGCCAAGGTAACAGGCATTGCCTGCCCGACATTCGTACCGCTGGTCGAGGATAATAGGATATTTGAGCCTGAGGCAAAACTCTCAGTTGCAGAAATCTGCTCCCGTTTTACTGACCAGGAGATGGATACCGTACTGCTGGGCTGTACGCATTATCCGGCTTTGATGCCCCTGTTGCGCAAATATCTGCCCGACCAGGTTTCTATACTCGACCCGGCTGCTGTATTTGCCGAGATCATTTATAACGATCTGGCCGGAAATGATCTGCTTGCCGAAGGCGGCAAGGGTAATTCCCTGCTGCTGACAACGGGCGATGTCAGACAATTCGCAGCGTCAGGAACCATTCTTCTGGGCAAAGTGCCAGATCCGGTTTTTAGACTGGATAGTTCGGAACTGACCGGCTTCTCCCCGCTCAAAACGGCTCATGGCCGCGCTTTGGCAGCACAAATAGCCAAATCAGAATCGTCAGGGCAGTGTAAATCAAAGCCAGAATAAAGGTGCTGATATAGTTTTTGCTATAACTGTAGAGCAAACTGGTAGTTATCGGACCTAACAAAGTGGCCAGACCGGCGCTTATCTGCAGTATTGAAGCAAAAACGGCATAATTTTTTTGTCCGAAGAGATGTTTCGAAAATGCCGGATAGGCAATTGAGCTGAAAGAAAGACCCAATCCTGAACCGACAGTCAACGGTAAGAGAAAATAAGCATTGTCCGCAAAGATAGCGCTTGTTAAGGCCAGAGTAATCGCTAAAGTACTGATCACCGAGGCTATTTTCAAACCCAGAAATTCAAAGGCATAACCGAGCACAGGTTTTCCGAGCATCAGGAACAGCATAAAGAATGCTGAGACCTGCGCTGCCTGCGGCAGACTATAGCCTATATCGATCAGATGCGGCGACATATTATTAAACAAAGCATTGGTGGATAAGGTAATTAAGAAATTGGCAGATATAAAGACCCAGAACTTAATGCTCCGGAAAGCTTCTTTGACCTCCAGGCCGGTCAGTTCCTTTTCCAGCTGCTCCGATTCGAATTTGTCCGAAGCCCCGAAGGGACGCAAGTTCAGATGATAGGGCGTAGCCCTGGTGATCACAAATAGGGTTAGGAACAGGCTGACCAGAGTGATAATACCGAACAAAAAAAGTGTTCGCCGCCAACCAACTGTCGGAATCCAAATCCCGCCCAGATAATTGTATACCATTCCCCCCAAGCCCGATCCCATAAAGGCAAAGCCGGTCGCCATCGATGTTTTCTTTTCAAACCAGTTCTGAACCACAATCGACATTGGGATATAGGTTCCGGTGCTGGTTAAAGCAGCCTGAACCATCACTATCAGATAGTAGTGGATCAAATTATGAATATAACTCATGGCAAAGACGCTTGCGGTCAGCAATAGTGCCGCCAGTCTGATAACTTGCATCACGGGCATCCGTTTCAGAAGAAAAGCGCAGATGAATGCGCCGCCGATACTGCCCAGTCCCTTGAGGGTGGTTGCGATAACCATCTGCGGTCTGGTGGCATTTAAGGTTTCCTGTATCGGCGTGATAAATATGCCGGCCGAATTGCCTGTAGAGCCCCAGATCGCTGCCAGGGCAAAAAACAGCGCCAGTACTGTAATCCAGTGCATATGGGGAACTTTACTTAATTTACTGTCAATTGCCATGGTTTCACATCTATCCTCTGGGCAAATTTGGGCTGCGCTTCAAGGCAGCAATTAGCAGAGTATAGCACTAAATTATTTAAAGTCTAGAGATAATTAGGATCGATCTCAAGCCTTACCAAATGATATAAATCCAAAATCTCCTGCTTGGTAAGCGGGCGAAAGTCACCCACTGCCAGATCAGGGTCGAGCATTAGACTGCCAATGCTTAAACGGCTCAAATATGTTACTTCTCTGCCGGTAGCCAGAAGCATCTTTTTGACCTGATGATATTTGCCCTCGGTAATCTTCAGTTGCACAGCATTCCCAGCCAGGATTTCAAGCTCGGCAGGCAAGCATACAGTCCGGTCTGCCAATCTGATGCCCAGCCGGAATTGTTCTTTGTCGGTATCCGTAAATGGCTTGCCTTGATAGAGCAGATGGTACATTTTTTCGACCTGATACTTTGGGGACATCAGTCGGTGCGCCAGTTCGCCATCTGTGGTGAGAAGAATCAGCCCGGTCGTATCAAGATCCAGTCGACCGACACTGGCCAGGCCTCCCGCTTGAAGCTCAGTGGGAATCAGATCCATTACAACCGGATATCTGCTGTCCTTATGCGCCGTAACAAAGCCCTCCGGTTTGTTCAACATCAGATGGGTATGCTTTCTCAAGGTCAGCATCTCGCCGTCCAGAAGAACCTGAGCCGTGGCGGGATCAGACAAGATAAAACCGTGGTCGGTGATCACTTCGCCGTCAACTTCAACCCGCCCTTGTTTGATCAGGCTTCGCACTTTCTTGCGGGTTCCCAGCCCCAACCTCGCCAGGGCACGATCCAGTCTTAATCTAGTCCGTTCAGCCATTTGCTTTATACCTATAATTTGTGTTCTGTTCATTTATTATGGCAAAAAAATTGTGTCTGAATATATGATTGCTCAAATGTATAACTAAAACAACCTCATATTTTCACTTCTCTGATCTTGTGCTGTGAGATGATATACAATGAATTGCAGATGCAATTGAAAATAATGTCAATAGTATATTTGCAATAGTTTACTTACTGTTGAGGAGAAGGAATAAGGAATAATGGCAAAAATCACTTTGGGAAGAACCGGAATAATTACCGATCGCAACGGTTTCGGCGCGCTTCCGATTCAGAGATGCGACATGGAGACTGCCGTCAAAATTTTAAGAAAGGCCTACGAAGGAGGCTTCACTTTTTTCGATACGGCACGCTCGTATAGCGACAGCGAGGAAAAGCTGGGCCAAGCCTTCGAAAAAATCAGGGACAAGATTTTTATCGCAACAAAGACCGCCGCCGATACTCCCGAAGCCTTTTGGGCGGATCTGGACCAATCGCTCTCTCTCCTTAAAACCGATTACATAGACATTTACCAGTTCCACAATCCGTCCGTATGTTATAAACCGGGGGACGGCACGGGTATGTATGAATGTATGTTGGAAGCCAGAAAGCAGGGAAAGATAAGATTTATCGGCATAACAAATCATCGGCCGAATGTGGCTAACGAAGGCGTGGATTCCGGTCTTTATGATACTCTGCAGTTCCCGTTTTGTTATCTGGCATCGGAAGAAGATGTCGAGCTTGCAGAAAAATGCGAAAGGGCCAATGTGGGCTTTATTGCGATGAAAGGACTTTCAGGCGGCCTGATAACCAATTCAGCCGCAGCATACGCTTTTATGACTCAATACAAAGATGTCTTGCCAATCTGGGGAATTCAGCGCGAGCGCGAGCTGGAAGAGTTTTTGCGATATTTCGAGAACCCGCCACTGCTAACTGAAGAGATGCTGGCTCTCATAGAAAAAGAACGACAAGAGCTTACAGGCAACTTCTGTAGAGCTTGCGGATATTGCATGCCCTGTCCGGTTGGAATTAAGATAAGCAATGCCGCGAGGATGGCCCAGCTTATAAGGCGTTCACCATCCGCAAATTGGCTTACTCCCTCTGTTCAGATGATGATGAACAATATAGATAATTGTATCGGGTGCGGACAGTGTATGAGCAAGTGTCCGTATGGGCTGGACGTTCCCAACTTGCTCAAAGCAAATCTCAAGGACTACCGGGAAATTCTGGCCGGAAAAGCAAGACCCTGATACGCAGGATACCGAAACATTACAATAAATAGGTGTCTTTATGATATGAAAAGAGCAGTAAAAGTTTTGTACTCTATCACTTTGGCCATAAGTATGCTGGTTGGGCTTTGGCGGCGATGATGGTGACTGTTTTGATAAGTCTTTGGAAAAGAAGCCGTAAGAAATAAAGAACTGAGGTCGAGTCCGGTATCAACCTCAGTTCTTATAAGTGTATTCTTTTTTCAACCTAATATAGCTTTGCTCCTGCAGGCATGTTGTCGTCCAGGATTAGAAGATTCAGCCCTTCCTTGCCGTTGTATTCATACACCGCCGAGATAACCATTCCTTGTGACGCTATACCCATCATCTTTCTGACCGGCAAATTTGTTATAGCCACCAGAGTTTTCCCGATTAGGTCTTCAGCCCTGTAGTATTCCTTGATTCCGCTTAAGATTATCCGCTCCGTCCCCGAACCATCGTTCAAGGTAAATTTCAGAAGCTTGTCGCTCTTCGGAACCTCTTCGCAATTTAATACCTTCACCACCCTAAAGTCTGATTGCGAAAAAGTTTCAAAATCAACCATATCTGCAAATAAAGGTTCTACTTTTACCTTAGACAGATCTAATTTTTGAGAAGCGGTTGAAAATCGGTTGTAAGTTTTGTCATCTTCCTCGCTAGAACTAGAAACTTGATTGTCAGCCGTTTGAACGCCCAACGGCTTCATGGTGGGAA
>JGI24710J26742_10000087_pt1 | contig 72127 bp, 56 predicted proteins | sample BioPla2DNA2_FD_26742 | JGI IMG/M metagenome (IMG submission 26742) | reverse complement strand
TCCATCGGATTACGGATATATACAATAAATTAAAAATTTTAAGGTTCTTAAAAACAAAGCACTAGCGCAGGATTTTCTTTCTGTTGAATATGAGCAATGAAATCGCAAAAAAAGCTATAGTCCAAATGCTAAGAGTTATCAGCAAATCTTTTGTGAGAGGCGAATCTTTTGTTGCCATAAGCGGGTCGAAGACAGAAATATGTTTTACTATCGCTTTAATCAGATTAACAAGCAAATCATAAGATTTAGTAATAAAGTTGTTTGTTAGCAATATTCTAATAAAAGACTCTTTTTTCAAAAACAGCTTAGCCATCGGTGAAGCTATCAGAAACGAACCCATGCTTATAACACAGCTTACAGACATTGGCATAGTTGATGTAAAAAAGAGAGAAATCAACACTATAAAAGAAACATTGCAAGCTATCAGAACTACAAAAACAAACAAATAACGACAAAGATCGCCGAAATTAAACAACAAAAGAGAATTCCAAGGCAGTGAGAAAAATGTGTTGTTTGCAGGTAAAAGCACATCTGAAAGCAACACCTGGGCTATAAATATATTCAACTGAATCAAAATAAGCCCAGTACAGAGAGAAAGCACCGCAAATAACATAACCGTAAGCCACTTAGTAAAAAGCAGCATGCTTCTGCTCACAGGAGTCAAAAGCAACATTCTCATGTAACCGTTCGAAAATTCTTCAGAAAACATATCTCCTGTAAAAAGAGATATGAAAAAAGGCGCCAAAGCCGCGAAGAACACAGAATAGGCTATCAAAGTGTATTCGCCTATTATTTTATTAAACTCGGCAGGAAAGTTGACATCATTGGTTATTGAATCTTTGTAGAAAAATGTCAAAAGTATCATTAAGAACATGAAAACAGGCAAAGCATTCAAGGCAAATATAAAGAAATAAGCCTTTTTTGTGCTCATAAGTTTTTTGAATTCAAACCTCAGCAGGTTAAAGTATCTGGATATATACATCAGTTCAACTTTCCTTACGTTCTGTCAGCTTAATGAACTTATCTTCTAAAGAGGATTGCAATGGAATCAAAGCTTCCACAGGCAATGAAGCCTTATTGAGCTCCATATTCACTTTAGCTGCCGTGCCTTTCTCTATTTTAATTTCAAAGCCGGTAGGACGTTCTTTTATTTCGCTGATCATATCCCGCATATTTCTCATCGCTTCCAAACCCTTTTCGCTGAAGCCATCACTGAAACGCAGCTCATAGATCTCAGAATTGTCCAAGAGCAAATTGCTGATACTTGTTTCTGTGACTGTCTTGCCCTCGTCTATAATTACCACATAGTCACACAGCTTCTGTATTTCGTCTAACAAATGGCTGGAAAGGAATATCCCTGTCCCCTCTGATTTGTGTATGTTTGTCAGTATCTCTCTGACATGAACTCTTCCCGCAGGATCCATTCCGCTCGTGGGCTCATCCAAAAGCATCATTTCAGGTTCGTGAAGCATGCAAAGAGCTATAGCAAGCCTTTGTTTCATACCTGTAGAGAAGGCTGAAAATTTTTTATTTTTTTCCTTTGACAGATCTACCAGATTTAAAACATGATCAATACGGCTTTCTTTCACAGGTTTATAGATACTGCCTATATATTTCAAATTATCTCCTGCCGTCAGAGAATCCACCAAAGTCGGACGCTCTATCATAGCCCCGATTCGCTCCCTGGCTTTTGTTCCTTCTTTCGGGATTTTGCAACCCAAAAGGTCAATGGAACCGGAACAGAAAGGCAAAAGACCCAAAATAGCTCTCATTGCAGTTGTTTTACCCGCTCCGTTAGGACCAAGAAAACCTGTAATAGAGTCTTTAGGAACAGAAAATGAAAGTTTTTTCAATATCTCCTTGCCAGAAAGGCTGACGACCAGATCTTTTACGCAAATAGCCTTTTCATAAACAACTTTCCCGTTGTCTGCTGCCATCTAAGACCTCACTCCTCGTAAAGCATGTCGTAGAGTTCTTCAAACAAAACTTTCAGAATAACCGTTACAGGCATAGCCAAAAGCATACCGGTAATTCCTGCAAAGCTCCCTGCCAAAGTCAACGCCAGCAATATAATTAACGGATGCAGTCTGGTTTGATCGCCTACTATCTTGGGCTGAAGAATCCATCCTTCGATACCTTGAGCTATGGCTACGGCAATTATTAATTTAAGCAAAGCTATAGCAAAAGCCTTAGTAAAAGCGAATTGAATCAAGGCAACCAAAAAAGCCAATACAAAAGTCGCCAATCCGCCTAAATAAGGTATAAAGTTGGCAATTCCAGCAAATGGACCCAAGAAAAATGAGTATTTTAAACCTGTCATAAGCAGAAGAAGTGTCATTATAATAGCAAAAATACCATTTGAAAGAAACTGACCTCTAAGCAAGCTTGAAAGCTGAACATCAATTTTGGAAAAAAGTCCAACACTCTGAAATCTGTAGGCTTTGGGAATCAATTTGATAAAACTCGCGAAAATGCTGTTTATATCTAAAAGTATATAAAACAACAAAATAGGCACCATAATAAACGTATAAAGCTTTGAAAATGCCAACTTGGACATTGAAAGAATAGAAGCTCCGCCGGCAAGTAAATTATCTTTTGTCCAAAGTATAATGCTGGACAATACTTCTTGAAGTTTCGGGCTGTTTAAAAACTTATCCAGATGGTCTTTGGCCCAAGGTATCTCAAGCAATTTACTGCTTAAAAAATTGTTAGCGGACTTAACTCCATCTTTAGCTTGCGTTATCAATTTTACAGGTTCAAAAGCTTCCAAATTTCTGAACAAATCAAGGGTTTCATTTGAAATAGTTATAACAGCGGGAACCAGCACAAGGAATGTAAGCACAAAGGCAAACAGATAAAGAAGCACAATTGCCCAAACACGCGGCAGCTTCTTAGATTCCAACCAGTTTACTATGGGATTGACAAGATAAGCGCAGACAAGAGCAATTAAAAAAGGAGCAATTACCGGATAAAGTTGATAAGCAGCGAAAAGAGTAAAAGCAATTAGAGCAAAAATCAAAAAATTTTTAACCCTTGGAGATAGAGTTTTGATTGACATTAAAGAATAGCCCCTCGTCTTTCTGGAGTATTAGGCTGATTATAGAATTTCAATATAAGATCAACCTTCGCTTTGCTAATTTCCAGATTGCTCGCAATCTGAGGGATGCTCACGCCTTTTTTATGTTGAGAAAGTATCTCTTCCACACAATAATTTTTTTCGGCTAGTTTTGACTTATCAACCTTGGCAACGTATGACAACGAGTTCTCTTTATTCTTAAGATCAGAAAAACTGTTATCAGATAGAAGAACATTTTCCTTAGAGGGGGATGATGCAACAAAGATAGGCAGAGTATTAACCGAAGCGCCCTTTTGAGTAGAAGACGTATAGGATGGTGATGATGTAGAAGATGATATAAGATCCGCGTTCAAAAATTCCGACATATCGCCAAGCTCATTATCCAAGACTTCTGACATGCCATCCAGTTCATCAACCAAGCCTGATATCTGATTGGAAATTTCTGCGGAAACCAATTCTTTGATCAGGTTTTTATCAAATTTTTGCACCTCAGACCCGTTGTCAGATAAAAGCTCAGAAACCCTTTGATCCAAGATTTTAAAAGCTTCTTCCAATGTGGAAATTCGGTCTCTAAGCATTAAACTGTTTTGATAAGTGGACTCAAAAGACTCGATTACTTCTGCCCTGAAATGATCATTGTCTGTTTGTGCTGAGTCTTGTTTTGAGTTCATAGCAGCTTTGATTTCTTCGTTTTTTTCATTTAACATAGCAGTTGTTTTTGCTAGTATAGAAGCTAATGTATCAGCTTTGGCACATTTTTCTTCTAAGGCTTCTGTCAGTTTACGAATCTCATCCGCTTGATCTTTGATTATTTCCAAGTTTTCTTCTCGCACCCTCTCCATAGCTAAGGTAAAATCACCCAAAGCCGATTGAAGTGCTTGATTGCGTTCATCAGTCTGAGCAACCTTAAGAGCTTTAGCCGCTTTATTTCTGCGAGTTTTTTTGAAAACTGCGGCAAAAACAAGCAGTGCCATACCGAAAAGAGCTAACAGTTTAAATATCAACCAAAGATCAGGCAAAAGTAAACTCCGATTTGTTTTTTGAACTGCATAATAGTACCATGCAAACATGCTAAAATCCAAAAAATTTTATTCTATTATTCTTTGTGCACTTTTACTCTATTTTGCCTTAAACAATGTAGATTTAAAACTCCTCAAAGAAACCCTTGCCACTGCGAATATCCGCTTTTTTTGGCTCACCTTTTTCTCCTACACAACAGAATACATTTTCAGAAGTTTACGATTTAAAATTTTACTTAAAGGAGACAAATCCTTCATAGAATATTTTTCTAATGTGGTTTTCGGCTATTTTATAAATTATCTTCTCCCGGGAAGAGCCGGAGAAGTTGCACGCACTCTATATTCTGAGAGAAAAGGACTTGCGCAATCAGGCAATGTGATAGCTTCGATTATAGCAGAGAGGTTTTTGGATATAAGCATACTCTTAGTTTTTATTTTAATCTCTTTCAATAAAGCCGTTACTGAATTAAATATTAAAGCTGTCGTTATAGGTGCATTAACATTGTATACAGCTATTTTTCTTTTCTTTACGCTTCTGATAAAAAAACGAGATTTTATGCTTAAAATATTCGATAAACTCTCGCTCTGTATAGCCAAAACTGCCGCTTGGTTTCTAAGGGTATTTTACAAAATCAAAGGTAAAGAGCCAGAAGAATCCTCTCAAAAATCTGAAAATCTTCATGATAAAATCATGTCTTTTTTACAAGCAACAGGAGAAAACATGGCAGATAAAACTGCTGAGCTGTTCAACCTCCCCACCCTTTTCTTGCTTATTATCGTTACCGCTCTTTCATGGGGAGCAACTATATGCACCCAATCTTTTGCACTCAAAATGTTCGGAATCTCTCCAGGAGTAACATCCGTAATCTTTCTTATGACGCTCTTATCATTTGCCGGGCTGGTACCAGTCACTCCCGGCTCTATCGGTGTATATCAAGTCATATGCATTGCTGTCATACACTCATCTTTTGGCTACAGTAGAGAACAGGGTGCAGCTTATGCTATAATTTCGCACGCCTTGGTTTACTTATATCTCGCCATTGCTGGTAGTATAATTATCTTGAAGGAGGGTATATCACTCAAAGAAATAAAAACAATTTCTAAAGAGTGAGGCATTTTTTGCCGATGTGCTCAGTGCGCACTGGGAGGTTTATTTATGAATACAAATAAAAATCAATTAGCGGCAAACACAAAACCGCAAAAAAGTCTCTTCCTGTTCTTTCTATTAGGTCTTTTTGTACTTCAAATAGCATTCGCTTTCACTATTCACGGTGATATAGGCAATCACTCGGACTTCGTTCCTGGATTCGATAAAACCGCCTCTCCTCTTTTGATAGGCCAAATCAATTCCTGTTTGGATCCGGCTAACATTAAAACCTCTTCTATCGTAGCTCCTGAAGGAGCTTTTGCACCCGCAGAAAAGACTCTTACAGCTAGCTTTGCAACAGAACCTCTCCCCGAAGGAGCCAAAATTGACACGAGAGAAGCAGACGATGAAGAAGAACTGAAACAGGCTGAAGAAGATAGATTTGTTCAGTATGAAATTCAGCCAGGCGACACACTCGGCAAAATTTCCAACAAACTCTACGGCAATGTCAATATGGTTGTTCCTATAATAAGAATCAATCGCATTCAAAATGAAAGAGCCATACAGCCAGGCACACATCTTAAACTGCCCAAAGCAGGACTTCTTATCACTTCACTTACAGTTCAGCAATAATTTTTTCTCAGCCCTCTTCAAATGCAAGGTAAAAGCAAACTCAGAACTCTATTCGGAATAGCATCTTACTTGGTTTTTATGAGCATGATGCTCAACTCAAAAACAGTTGATAGCCTATTCGCAAAAGTCATCGGCAAAAAAACGATAGCAACCGCTTATTCCGACAGCTCATCAGTAAGCCTGAAACCGCTGAAAATGGATGAATCTGTTTCAGCTGAATCAGAAGAGCCCATGGTCGCAATAACCTATGCAAATAAGCCGGAAGCTCTCACACATCAAAGCAAAGCTGAAAAAACTTTACTGAATTCCAACGAACTTCTGAAAGAAAACGCAAAAAACTTTGCTGCCAAAGAAAAGGCTGACAGAAAACCCAATTCTCGAAATTCGCAAAATCACGCGAAATCTTCCGAACCTCTCAAAACCGAAAATACGGGGCAAAATGCAAACTCAGCTGCTGCCCCTTCTTCCGCCTCTCTAGCTGTAAAATATATTACCGGCGTTTCAAAATACCCTTGGGAATATGTACCTTCTCTGGATAAATATGTTGTCAGATATGATAAAAATACCTATGGCATTCTGACAATTAAACCCAAACTTCAAAAAATGCTTGAAGGAGTTTTGGAAAAATACGACACAAGATTCGGAGTCGCCATTATTCAAGACCCCGCCAGCGGTGCAATCCTCGCGATGGCCACATCTCACAAAAATCAGATAACAGATATACTCTCAGAAGAGTACAAAACATCTAACTGGGCTTTAAAAGCCACCTTTCCAGCCGCTTCCCTCTTTAAAATCATAACTGCCGCGGCAGCAATAGACACAGGCAAAGGCACACCGAACACTCCATATCTGGCTTACGGAAAAACTTACATGAAAATGTGGAAAGCTTTCGCCAATTCTCATAACGGAGTTTTTGGCAGAATAGCCAAATCTGTCGGAATAGACGTGGTTATGAAATATGCCAGAGACTTTGGATTCAACAAAAGCTTTTTCTTTGATCTGCCTGTAAGCAATTCAATAGCAAAAATGCCTGAAGAAGAAGCCAAGCAGATGCAGGCTTGCGCAGGCCTCAACAAGAACTTCTTGCTAAGTCCTATTCACGCTGTTTCTCTGACATCCACGGTTATCAACTTGGGAAAAACTATGAAACCCTATCTGCTGGACTCTGTCATTTCTTCAGGCAAAACAGTTTACAGACGCCAACCATTCCAGCTGGCTCAGCCGATAAAAGCCAAAACAGCCAAAGAACTTTATAAAATGATGTATTCCACAACCGCAATAGGAACAGGTAAAAAAGGTTTCAGCGGCTACAGAAAAACCCCTGAACTGGCAAAAATTTCAGGCGGAAAAACAGGAACCCTGACAGGCGAATCACCGCACTATCTTTTTACATGGTTCGCAGGTTTCACAAAAGCAACAGGCCGTGACTTGACGATTTTGACTCTCTCCGGCCAACAAGACCACTCAGGCACAAAAGCGGCTTCCATAGCAGGCCAAGTAGCTTATGAGCTTAGACTCAAGCGATGGAATGACTACAGCACACAGGATATCATAGCTAAAAACTAGTGCTTTGTTTTGCCTAAAACTTTCCTGTCAGCCTTTCAAAATTCACAAGACAATATCCGCTCATAAGATCGCACCGTGATGAGTGATGATGAGTGATGAGTGATGAGTGGTGCGTGGCGGGCGGCGAGTTGAGCACTGACCGCCAGCTTTTCAATGTAGGAGTTTCTTCCTCTGCATGCTTCTGAGCCTTTGATCCAGTATGCGTCTTTGCATTTGCAGATCTTTGACTTCTTTCTGAGCTTCTATTATTTTTCGTTGAAACGCTGGAGCAGAGTTATTTTGAGCAATCATAGCTCTGATTTCCGACTCAAGTCCTCTTATCCGATTTTCAAGCCTACGCAACTGTGCTCTGCCTGTTTCATATTCACGTTCTTTGTCTGCAAGATTTTTAACGGATTTCTCAGTAAATTTGCTCTCGCCGAAATGTTTTGAGCTTGCAACCCTTTTCAAAACATCTTCCTGAGACTTAGAAGCTGCAATAACAGGATCTTTGTCAGGCTTACCAGCTTGAATCATGCGATCATAAGAATCTTTTTCTCTGGCCATCGTTTCAGCAGCCCTGGTTTTCTCTGCTTCCATCCTCTGCCCAGACATTTCTCTTTGCCGAGCCAGTTTTTGTCTTAAAGAGTCCATACCTGTTCCAACCCTCTCACGCTGCATTTCCATTCTGGCCTTTGTCGAATCCATTGCTGATGAGCCGCTGTCACTTTTTATTAAAGGCAAAAATCCGCCTTCTGAGCTCTGTTCTTCTCCAGGCAAATATCTGCCCGAAATAACGGGCTGAGTATAGGAAATATGTCTTGTATCCCATTCTGAATCCAGCTTTGCCAGTTCAGTGACATGCTGAAACCTGTCAGGTTTCTCTGGCAAAGAAGACTTGCCTGCCAAATAGGTCGACATACCTGCTTGTAAAACCAGCTGTTTGGAAATTTTGCTATCAGCCGCTCTCACAGCTACAATTCCACTCATAGTGCGAACTTTTGTTTTTCCGTATTTATCTATATCAACATCAAAGGAAGTGCCCAAAACATGGCAAGAACCAAAAGGAAAGGATATTTTAAAAATCTCTCCGCTTTTGCGAATGTCTGCCCATGCATAGCCGACTCTCATGCCTATTCCGTATCTGTCCAGAGTAACTATTGCACCGTTTTTTATCTTGACTGTGCTTCCATTCGGAAAACGCAGTTCACCTCTTCCGCCTTCCAGAGCAATGATATCGCCAGGTTTAACTTCCACTATTTCGCCTTGAGCCAATGTAAGCCAAGTGCTGCCGCTTGTGCGTGAAAGTTGAGCTCTGCCCGAAAAATTGTTAAAATAAAACTTGTTCTGCTGCTGAGCAAAACCCGCAAAAGGCAAAAAACAAAAAATAGCGAAAAGAGCTAAAATTCGTAACAACTTCATCCCGTTCCCCTTCAAAAAAGGTTTTCAAATCAGTAAAATTATAGAGCTGTCTAAACCGCATTTAGAAATAAATTGTAACATTCAAATGACAAAGATCCAATGAAAAACTATTATCAGATGCTCGGAGTCCATGATTTTGCCAACTTTGACGACTTAATAACCGCTTTCGAAAGAAAGCGCGATGAACTTTTTAAAAGCGATTCGCCATTAGCAAGCATACCCAAACTTCTGGAGATGAAAGCCGCTCTGGAAGAATTGGCAGACAGCGAAAAGCGTAAAGTCTATGATGAAAAACTAGAAGAATTCCTAAAAGAAACTGACGAAATTTTTTCTCAAGCCATAGCCGCTATTTCGGAAAAAGATTACGAAAAAGCTCTAGAACTCTTGAATCAGTGCATTAAGTTGAACCCGGGCGAACCCTCCTATTATGATGCGCAAGGTCTCATATTCAGACTTCAGGAAAAATACAGAGAATCAATCGCCGCATACAGACAAGGCCTTGCCACAGGTATGCAAAAAGCTTTTTTTAACAAAAGTCTCGCTGAAATCTACACTTTAATGCAAGATCAAGACAATGCTGAAAGTTGCTATCTTGAAGCCATAGAAGGCTTCAAAACTATCTTGGAAACTGAACCGGGCGAACCGGAAGCCACAGAAGCCCTCTTAGACGTATATATGGCAACCGGCTTCAAAGAAGAAGCATTAGAACAAGCACAAATTCTTTTAAAAAGCGACCCTGACAACTGCTCTTATCTTATGAAACATGCCATAGCCTCTTATCGCATTGACGACTATGAAAAAGCTGAGCAAATCTTCGAAAAACTCTTACAGGCAGGATATGACAGACCTGCTGCCTATCTTTATATTGGATTGATAAACTTTAACAAACGGCTATTGGCAAAAGCGGCTGAAGCCTTTGAAAAAAGTTTGGAACTCGCTCCGCAGCAAAAAGGCGTAGCAGAGCTCTCAGCTAAAATAGAAGAAATCCGAAAACGAATAGGAAAAACAGTCGAGGAAATTACCGACAAAGGAATCTATGATTTCTATACAGACGGCTACGTGAAATGGTATAACGATGAAAGAGGCTTAGGAATGGCCGCATGCAAAGAATGTCCTGATGTGCTTTTGCACTACACGGCCATACCTGCAGAATTATCTGACAAGCTGAAAAGAGGAGACTTAATCAAATTCGGAGTATTCAAGGACGAAGAAACTCCTGTAGCCGTAAAAGTGGAACTTATTTCCAGCGAAGAAGACTTGGAAACCTTGCCCGGAAAAATTTTCTCTTTGGACAGAGAAAGAGCCACTGGCCTTATAAAAGGCCCCGAAGACGAAGATATACTCTTCAGTTTTTCAGAATTGAACCAAAATGCGGCTGAGGTCTTAACCGAAGGCTTGGATGTCATCTTTGAAGCAGCCAAAACCAAGACTTTAGATGACAAATTTGCTTGGACAGCAAGAAATATCAGGCTTAGAAAGCCTGTAAAAATTCCAAGCTAAAATTGAAAATTTGTCTTGTCAGAGCGGGAGGCATGTGATACAATGAACGAACATTGCCAGAATGGCGGAATTGGCAGACGCACGGGACTCAAAATCCCGCGCCCCATAAAGGCGTGTCGGTTCAACCCCGACTTCTGGCATTTTTTTATGCCTAATTTCCACGGATTCTTAAAGCTTTTAAAAAAGAATTCGGCAATCCCGCTCTTAGCCTTATCTTTCCTGTTCTTCACAATTCCTCTTTTATCTAAACCTATTGAAGTAGCTGTTTTCAGCGATCTAAACTTTGCTCCCCAGCTTTTCGATATGATAAAATCTGAGCTGGAAACCACACTGAAAGCAAGATGCACCCTGAGAATATATCCAATTTCAGAAATGACGAAAGAAAAAGATTTTTCGCATCTTTCCTGCTTGATGTATGAAGAACATAAGGCAAAAGCTCCCTCAAACCTGACAGAAAACTTTATAAAAAGTAATTTTTATATAGACCTTTTGTGGCTTCTGACAGGCTCCGAAAAAAAACTCCGATATATATACTTTAACCATATGTCTCTAGACTACGAAGGCTTTTTGAATATTCTAAGAGAACTTAGAAAAAGAGACAGCGACCATTTTCCTTGGCTTGAATCACTCGGTTCAACAAACACTCTGTTCAATTTTCATATAATATTTAACGACAATCTTTCACTGGAAGAGCAAGCAGAAGCAGAAATTCCTCTCAAACAGATATTTGAAAAAGCCGCCGAAGAAAACTTGCTTAACCCGATATCAACAAAAGCGGATCTTTTTCTTGCCGCTGAAGCCTTTAATAACGAAGATGCCGTGTTTGTTTCTCAATGGCTCCCAGCGAAAATGATATTTGATAAAAAAACAGCTGAAATCTTTCTGCCGCCTTCCATAATTATCCCCTTCCCTAGTCCAAAAGGCTTAAGAACAGTTCCTTTTGTAAGATTAAGTTTGTGGATAAATAAAGACTCTGACAGCTTTCATAATCTCCCCATTGGCTTTTCCCCGCCAGACACATTTAAACTCAGAAAATTACACCAGGATCCGGATGAACTAAAAAAATGGATCTTGAAGTCCATCAGAAAATATGGAGAAACACGTCCATGAAGCGTTTTTTTTCTCCCCTAGCCTTAAAAGTAATACTCCTTTTCATACTTTTAATGACTGTCTTAGCTATGGCTATTAATGCCACTTCCACAGAGTTGATTAAAGAAAAAACTGGAGAAACCTTTCAAAAAAGCCTTCAAAACCTCTCAAAAGCTCTCTATTCCACTTGGAAATCAGAAAAACATCAAACTCTGAAAAATGCCATGCTCCTCGCGGAATCAGAAAAAATAATAAATTATTCCGCATACAGCATGGACAATCTATTGAAAAACGAACTTCTCAGGTCGCACAGGAAAACAGATTTCAGCGAAATAGAAGTTAAAATGAAAAACGGTCTGAACGTTTCTACAAAGCATTATAAAACAAGAAACCTGCTTCCGATTGATACCAAAAACAGCGATTACAACCTTGCAAGAGTCGAGCCCGTAATAGAAAAAGGAGAGCTCACAATAACAGCTGCCACTCCCTTATACAAGCAAGGCGAATTCATAGGCAGACTTTGTCTGAAAAAAAGACTGGATCAAGCTATGGTCAAACGATTTTCAGAAAATCTGCAAACAGAGCTGATTTTCATATCTGGTACTGAAATATTGGCTTCAACCCTATCATCTGAAGAAACAAGAATTGCTGAAAAGCATCTGAAAAGAAAAGATTTTCCCAGAAAAGAATTTTTCGACTTGGAGACTGGGAGCAACATCTACACATTTACGCAAACTGTTTTGGACACAACCGATAAAGGAGAGCTTCTCTTTTGTCTTTTGGGTATTTCAAAAGCTTCAACGCTAAGCATGATCAAGGAAGCAAGAACCAGAAATCTTTCAGTATCCCTGGCTTTACTTACTCTTAGCCTCTTAGCAGCTTTCGTATTTACACATTTTGTATTTCTTTCCAGAATCAGAAAATTGGCTCAAGGTGCTCACAATCTGGCTGAAAATAAAGAAAACTGCCATATACCAGACTTAGGACAAGACGAACTGGGAGATTTGGGCAGAGCCTTTAACAATATGTTTGAGAAAATCGCAGAAAGCAAAGAAATGGAGAAACAGCTTTTCAGAGCCGAAAAGCTCAGCTCTGTCGGACAATTGGCAGCAAGCGTAGCTCACGAAATAAAAAATCCTTTGGCCTCAATTAAAACCTTGGCGCAACTGATTCAAGAGGAAACCCCTAAGGATGACACCAGACGAGAATACGCTGACATAGTGGTCAACGAGGTGAACAGACTAAACTCTGTAGTGGAACAGCTCTTGAATTTCGCCAGACACGAAGAATCAAAAATAGAAGAGACACCTTTCAAGCCAATAGCAGAACATGTCTTGGCGCTTATAAAGCATGAAGGCGAAAGAAACAAAGTTACTTTAGAAGCTTCTTATGAACCTGATTTAATAATTTTTGCAGATTCAGAGAAGCTCAAACAAGTTATTTTAAACCTCTTCTTTAACGGCATGCAGTCGGTGAAAAAAGACGGATATGTTAAGCTGGAAGCTTCTAAAACTGATTCCGGATGCCTAATAGAAATTTCCGATTCCGGCAAAGGCATTCCTCAAGAATTAGCAGAAAAAATCTTTGAACCCTTTTACACTACAAAACAAAGAGGAACAGGCCTAGGACTTGCTATTGTAAAGAAAATCATAGATCTGCACGAAGGCAAAATAAGCATTTCAAAAAGCACTTCCGGAGGAGCTAAAGTCTCCATTTTTCTGCCAAACGCGAAAAAACAGTAAGCAGCAGACGGAGGGCAGCGAACTGCATAACAGGTGGTCATTAGATACAGCAAGCTTCAATAAATTAGAAACCTGATCTCCAAAAAGAAAGGCTGCGACAATTTGATCTGGTTGCTAAAAGCTGTTGTCAGTTGTAATATGAAGTTGCTAAACATTTCCGCTTGCCACTCATCACTCACCACTGTTTTTAATAATCTGTGAAATCTGTGGATAAAAAGAATGACATTCAAAAACCATAACATACTGATAGTTGACGACGAAAAAGCTATTTTATTCAGCTTAAAAGCCGCATTGGCAAAAGAAGGCTACCGGATAAAAACATGCGATACGCCAGAAGAAGCTCTCAAAACTGTTGAGCCTGGAGTTTTCCAAGTAATAATTTCAGATTACAACATGCCAGGAATGAACGGTATGGAATTAATGGAAAAAATCCGCCAAATAGACAAAGAAGCCGTCTTTATACTCATGACAGCTTATGGTTCTGAAAAACTAGCTATCGAAGCCGTAAAAGCGGGTGCCTACGACTACTTCTCGAAGCCATTCGACATTGACGAAATGCGTCTGATAGTGGCAAAAGCCTGCGAAAGATTCAACCTCGCTTATGAAAAGAAAAACCTTCAGGAGCGATTGCAGAAAGAACAGGAAGAGAATCGCCTGATCGGCGTTTCAGAGCAAATGGAACGGGTCAAAAACATGATCAGCACAGTCGCCAAAAGCGATATAACAGTCTTAATACAAGGCGAGTCAGGCACTGGCAAAGAACTTGTAGCTGATGCCATTCAAAGACAAAGCCTCAGGGCTTCGGGACCCTATGTCGCTTTAAACTGTGCTGCTTTGCCAGAAAACCTTATAGAAAGCGAACTTTTCGGCTACGAAAAAGGCGCTTTCACTGGAGCCAACACAACCAAGCGCGGAAAATTCGAACTTGCAAACCGCGGCACTATACTGCTCGATGAAATAGGCGATATGGCTCTTGCAACTCAAGCAAAGGTTTTAAGAGTCATTCAAGAAAAAGAAGTAGAGCGTCTGGGCGGTTCAAAACCTATAAAAGTAGACGTGCGCATCTTAGCCGCTACCCATAAAAACCTTAAACAGCTCATTGAGCAAGGACTCTTCAGAGAAGATCTGTTCTACAGAATCAATGTTGTCAACATACCTGTGGCTCCATTGCGAGAAAGAAAAGCCGACCTGAAACCTTTAATAGAACACTTTATAGCTATAGCTTCAAAAAAGACCAATAAAAACATCAAAGGTGTTTCCGAAAAAGCTATGGAAATCCTGGAAAATTACGATTGGCCTGGCAATGTTCGCCAGCTTCAGAACATAATTGAAGGTGCCGCCGTCTTTATGAAAGACGACATAATAGAAGTTTCCAATCTGCCGCCTGAACTCAGAAAGCCTCAAGGCGAAGAAGAAACAGGTGAAAGAAACGCCTGTTCTGAAATAATTGAACGCATCAAAGGCGGAGAAGCTTTAGACGCTGTTTTGAGCGACCTTGAAAAGCAAGTGATTGAAGCTGCTCTCAAAGCAAATGACTCTAATCAATCGAAAACAGCTGAAATGCTCGGCATAAAACGCGGCACTCTGCAATACAAGATGAAAAACCACAATTTATGACATCATAGTGCTTTTAATCTAAGATTACAAACTAAAAGCGTATTTCTGCATTGCCGTTTTCAACTCTTCCGCTTCTGAAGGCAACAGAGCAGCCATCTTCTTAGCTATAGTTTTATTATATGGCCTTGCCAAAAAAACCTCCGCCAAGAGGTCAGCAATAGTTTCTCTGTCGTTTTCCGCCGCTTTCAGCTGCATCATCGCATTATAAAGATTCATTGAGGGCTCATCCAGACGTAAAAGCCTTTGCAACATTACATCCGCGCCGCTTCCTCTTAAACTGGAGGAAATTCTGAGACATTCATCATGCAAATCTTTATACAGAGCTTTTGCGCGTTTTCCTATTTCTTTCGTTTCTTCAAAAAGTCCAAGCTTTATAGAAAGCCGGTATAAATCAAGCAGGTCTGCCAAAATAGCAGAGTTTTCTCCAACCAGAGGATTCAAAATAGCATGAGCCTCTTCATATTCCCCTGCCGCATCGTAAAAAGAAGCTCTAATTCTCTGAATGGTTCTGGAAGCCGGAAAGCGTTTAGACTTTTCTTCCATGATTTTGTTTATTCTATTTAAATCGCCTTTTGCTTCTGATATGGCAATAAAAACCTCAGGTATCTCAGGCGAAGCAAAATGCGACGGAGCTTTCTTTAAACGTTTTTTAACCGCATTGCGGCTGCGTCTGAGCAAAGCAACAGGCAAAGGAGCCTCTTCCGAAAAAAGCGGAGGAGGAGTTCTGAACAAGCTTCCTGCCGCATAGCAGCCTGCCAGAACCGAAACAGCATCCTGAGCCAGCAACATGCGATTTATAATTGCAACCACCTCAAGTTGCCCAGTCATAAAAAGATTTTTTGCTCCCGCTGCCCTAACGCGAGGCGCAGGATCCTTCAAGGCTTCAGCAAAATAAGGTGAAGCCGAGTTTCCGCAAAGTATCATGGCCTCAAGCATGTTAGCTCTGACTCTCGCATCAGGATGATTTCTGAAAGAGGAATAGACCAAGAGACTGTCAAAACCTGTCCTTGCCAAGGCAGAAATCAAAGATGCCAAAACAACAAAATCTTTCTCCATCGCAAGAGACAAAAGCAGAATTTCTCTTGCGGGCTTTCCTAGATCTCCCGCTATCATAGCAGCCAGATTACGTTTTGATGAATCTTTTATTTCCAGCATGCGTTTGAGCTTTGGCAATAAAAGCTCCGCTGTTTTGTTCTTATCTTCCTCCTTTTTGACAATGCCTCTGATAGAAATCCATATTTCTCTGTCAACATCCTTATCAAGCTCATTTTCAGCCTGTTCCAGCAACAAAGACAAAACTTTTCTTCCGCCAGCTTTGCCCATTGCAGCGGCAGCTAGCAGCCTTTCTTCTGATGAAGAGGAAGACAAGAGAGAAGAAAGTTTCAGCAAAGCTTCGGGGACTCCGAGTTTGTGAGCAAAAACTGCTCCCACGGCAGATATTTCAGGCCGGTCGTTATCCATGGCAGCCAAGAATACCTCAGCCTTTTCTTTGTTGCTCAAAGACGAAGAATAAAGGCATTTTAAGCCTGAAATAGCTAAAAGCGGATATTCCGAAAGAGCCGCTTCTTTGATTATGCCATTAACTTCCTCGCGACCACTCTCCGCTAAGACAGGCAACATTTCAGCCTTTTTGGCAAGATCCAGCTCATCCTTATATAGAGAGAGCATTAACAGCTCAACTTTTGAACCTGCACAATTCACGGCGGCTCTCATTGCCTCTGAAGCAATTTTCCAATTTTCATGCCTGCAGAGGTATACAAGCTGATCAGTCAGAGTTTCGTCAGGATTCAGCTGTAAAGCTATTAAAGCCGGTAAAATACGATCAGTCGAATCCTGAGACAGCTCATTTCTTAAAAGAGCCGTCCTTTCCGATTTTAAAGGCAACATAGAGAGAATTAAAGCAAAACCGTCAGGCAAAGAAAAACGCCTCTTGCCTGAAGAAACAGAAGCATATACTTCTGCCTCCTCAGCAGAAGAAGGGTCCGAGGAAAAGGTTCTGGCTGAGCTTAATATCCTCTCAGCAAAAGTTGCAGGAGGCTCAACGGGAGCAAAAGCCAAGGCTTTTAAGGCAGAAATCCGCAAGGTCAGATTCGCAGTAGAAGCTATACGAGCCAAAATATCTGCTGTTTCGGCGAAGAGCTCTCTCCATGTTTTTTCTAAAGCAGGCGCAGATGAAAAAAGTTTTTTTAGGCCAAGAAAAGCCAGCATAGAGGTTTTCGGATCTTCCGAATCCAAAAATTCCTCATAAATAGCTCTATCAGACATCAGCGGATTTCTCAACAGCTGAAGCAAAGCAGAATTTCTTACCCAAGAATCTTGACTGCGCACAGTTTCACGGGGATTTTTTAAAATATCTTCAAAAGGCATTGAACTGACTAATGTTTAGTTGAAAGTTTCAAATGTCTCAAGGCTTGCAAACGAGGCAAAAAGCTTCTCGGATAAGGAGGAGAAGGAGGCCAAACAAGGCTTTGATACTGACTCATAAGTCTAATTGCGGCTGATTTGGAAGCTTCCGGATCAGGAGTAAGCTTAATGCCTTGAGAGTCTGCTTTTTGTTGATCAATAGTAGAAAGCGAGTGGAGATAACTTCCAAGAAAGGCTGTAGGCAAAACCGCCTGTTTGTTTCTCTTAACAACTTTTATCCAATTCAGAAGCTTAGGATACAAGCCTTCTCGCTTTATAAGTTTCATGGGGTAGTTCATTGAAGAAATAGCCACATTCCTGGCAAGTATAAAATCTACCAGATGCGCGTTATCAAGCATATCCATCAAACCTCGTGTAAGCAGCACGATGCCGCCAGGAAAGAAAACTTCATCGCAGATAGGTGTCTCAGCAATAAAAACACGCAAATTGACACCTTTTCTGACGTTTTTACCTGCCAACTCTCTTATACGAGCCGTTAATTCCAGAGATTCCGAAATCTTAATATTTTGGGGAACATTTAACTTAAAGCTCTCAAACAGCATCTCAGAAATAACTGATTCTGCCTCGCTTTCATCTAAAAACTTGGCAAAATACTGACCGACACGCCCACCACGCGGAAGAGCATAAACAGCCGACAACTGCAAAAGACATATAATAAAAATTGTTACAATCTTTTTCATAATAGCTGTTTTTAAATATACTCTCTATTAAGCCCTCAAGCAAGCATAAAACTAGTAGTTTGTAACATCTAAAACATTCTATCCACAGATTACACAGATGACACAGATTTTTATTTGATAGATAAATTTGCAAAGATTTATGCCATCGTTATCAAGATTCGTTTTTTTTATCAGAGTTTCACTTGTTTATCGGTAGGCAAAGCAATTGAGTCTCCCCTCTTGCATCGTTCATCAGCAGCTGTCCCTAATCAGAGTCTAGGGCAAAAATTGTGATTATGCAGTAGCAAATAAATTAGAAATTATAAAGTAAAAATTAGAAATAAATCTTTTAGTCTTTTCTGCAGTTTCTGCCTGTGTCTTGGGTTTTGCCCTTTCTATCCACCACACCCTACGCCCTGCTCCCTGATTTTAAGCTATGCTTAAAATCCCATCTGTGTCCATCTGAGGATAATTTCTCAAATGTTCTAAAATAAAAAAGCGCAAATCGCAGAGGCTTCATTTTGCGATTCGCGCCTTTTATTGCCAAGCTTAAAACTTGGCCAAAATTAAATTATCTGTTTACGAAAGTCACCATCTTGATTATTTCATTTACAGGTTTGTTCTCATAACCCGGTTCCAAAGTTTTTGCATATTCGATGTGCTCATTAGCTGCCTCTGTCTCATCAAGCACAGCGTAAGCATAGGCCAATACAGCATGCAAGTCGGCACATGTTATACTCAATATAGGATTAGGACTGTAGTTGAAATGAGGATTGTTTTTGCCGATTTCCATAGCCAAAATCTGAACTATTTGTCTCATATCTTCTTTTGAAGCTTGATTCAAATAAACTCCTACCATTCCCACTTTAGCATCATATGACAAGTCCTTGGCTCTGACAAAGTGATCCCTGCCTGCAGCCATAAGACTGTTTTGTCTTGCCTTAGCCCAGCCCAATCCATTGTGAGCATCAGCTTCTTCTTGGGGACTTGGACTATCAGCCAACACCTTGTTAAAACTGGCTATAGCCGAAGAGTAATGTCCAGCTTTAATCTCGCTCCAACCTTTGAGATTGAAAGCATTTCCATTCGGCAATGGTGCGCCTGAGTCATAACTGCCGCCGCCCTCGCCGTTTACACCTCCTCCGCTGCAACCAACCAGAGAAAAAGACAAAATTGCAGCGATAAACGCAAGCAGGAGTTTTTTGTATAGATGATTCATGTGATGAAGCCTCCAAATAAGTTGTCTTGAATTATCATCGGCATTGAGGAGGGCTTTCTTTACAATTTCGGACAAAAAAAGACCTTTGCCAAGCTTTTTATAAACTCGGCAAAGGCCTTTGTTTTCAGAAGTTGAAATTATCTCGCTATGGCTATCTTGCCTTTTTGTTTGGCTGTCACACCGCCGCGAGTGGTTTCAAGCCTGTAGAAGTAGACACCGTTTGCCACTCTTCTACCGCTGGAGTTTCTGAGATTCCAGCTGGCTTGTCCGGAAGCGCCGCCTATGTTCAGGTCAAATTCGTCTAACTTAACAACTAGTTGTCCCGCTGTATCATAAATCTTCAATATGACTCTGTCAGGAACCTGATTGAAGTTATAATTAAAGTTGACTTTGTTGCCGCCTGTTACGGGATTCGGATAGGCTGCAAACTCTTCCACAGCGAAAGGAGCAAACCTTATACTGTAAGAATTTCTAAGAAGGTTGCCGGCATTATCTCTGACTTCATAAGCCAAGTCATTCTTGCCTTTCATGAAGGGTGTATCGCTTCTGAAAGAGAATTTTCCATCAGCATCCAAGCTTGCGCCTCTGACTTCTCTGCCATTCACAGCAAACCTGAAGGAAGCGAGATCAAGTCCGGAACCGCTTTCCGTAATCTGGCCTGTAACCATAGGATTCTTTTCTTCCACATTGTCAAAAGGCGCAGGAGAAAGAACGTTCATAGCAGGAGGAGTAACGTCAGCCAACAAAGCCAGCCTGCCAAGTCCTGAAACTTCAGCAGTGATCTTTCCGTCAGCAATATTTCCGCCTTGGAATATCCAGCTTCCGTCTTGAGCCTGTCTGTAAAGATGAGTCTTTTCAGCAGGATAGGGAAGAGTTTCTTCGTCTATTTCAGCTGAATATTGCAAACGCTTCCTCAGCGGAATATTTTCAGGGCCAATCTGTTCAAGAGCCAGCACAGGCCTAAGTTCTCCAAGAGTTTCTCTTGAAAAGTTCTGACTTATATTGGTTCTAACCATCAAAGGAACTTCAGGGAATGGCGAATCAAGAGTCTCTCTGTCAAACATATATATAGAAGTATTCTGATAAGCGGAACCTTCCGCTCCCTTAAGGGTAGCACCGTTAGAAAGAGAGATATTCAGTCTTTGAGAAGCGTTCAGATCTGCTATTACAAACTCAAAGTTATTAGTGCCTGATTTGCCGCCAAGATCCATTCCTGTCAGGGTAATATAAGCCTTTCCTGGATTATCCATATCAAGCCTGTAAGAACCTGAATAGAACATAGCCTTGAGGAACTGCATTGTCACAGCCTTAGTCGCGCCATTTTGTTTAACGGAGCAATAAGGAGGAGCCTGCAAAGTTTCAGAAGATTTTGCCACTATTATTATCTCGAATCTGTTCATGGGATTTGAGAAAATTCTTACTTGGAAAGAAGGAGAAGTATTAATGATAATTCTGTTAGTACTGTCAGGAGCCATAACGTTGCCTGCCAAATCGGCCGCTCCCTCAAACTTCAATATGGCAGAACCGTCATTAAGAGCGCTGTCGTTTTCAGGTATTACTGTAGTGCCTACCCAAGTGTCACCTTCACGAGAAACTTCTTCTATTTTCATAGAGCTTCCGCCGGATGTCACAAGAAAAGCCCTGACTTCGGACATATTACTCAAAACTTCGGTGAATCTGACAGTAAAAGTCACTTGACCGGTCCCCACCATATTTGACGATGCGGGAGAAGGCGATACTGAGATAATCCTGGGTTTTACCGTATCAACTGTGAAACTGCGTGTAAAACTCGGCTTGCTCGGTATTGAGCCGTCAGTGGTCTTTTTAACAGAGAAAACGCGCCAATAGTAGGTTCCGTCCTTGGGAACAGTAAAGTTGCCAGCCACAGTAGTATCAGCTGTATCAGAGACTATCGAACCAGGCAAACCATAGAGCTGTTCGCTGTTGGAATCGTTGTTTAACACGTTATTGAAGGCAGGGTCATCAGCAACCTGCAATACATAAGCAGCTGTATCTGTTGTCTTGGTCCAGAACATTTGAATGACTTTTTTATTAGTCAAGTATTCATTCAAAGGCCAAGTCAGGCTAGTCGTCGGAGGCGGAGTTCTATCTATTTTATATGAAATCACTGCTTCTTCGGAGACGTTTCCGCCTTTGTCAGTAGCTCTGAACTTAACTTTATGTTCGCCTTCTGATTTATTCTGCAATGAAATCATGACTGAGAAGTTGACAGATTTTCCAGCAGCTATAGGAACTTCAACCCAAGAACCGCCATCATTGTCTTTGTATTCAACCGAAACAATCTGCAATCCATCAAATGAACCGGGATCTTCCGCTGTTCCTGTTATGGTTACTGTATTTCCGCTATAAGTTCCGCTTCCTTTCAACTCGCCAATCGCAGGAGGCACATAGTCGAATATGATAGCACCTGTATAGTTTTTTGTATTAGGAACAGTTTCGCCTTCAGTGACTTTGTCGGCTGTAGTCAAGCTTATAGGCAGCATAACGGCGCCCGCTGTTTTATCCTCTGGAGGGCTAGGCATTCTCAAGCCCACAACATCGTTTTCCACTCCGAAAGGAGGACAAACCTGATCTGCTAAGGTCCATGTGAAAACAACTTTGCTTGTATCAACACCAGAACCTTGTCCAGCAGCCCAACCAGGGCTGTTGGAAGAAGCTGCGCCTTGAGCAGCTATGTCTGCAGGAGCGTCTGACAAAACAGCGTCGATACTGGGAGTCTGCAAGCCTGCCCAACCAGGAGCCCCAATGCTGAGGAAGTCTGGACTGGCAGTTTTAACTACAGGAGCCTGAGTGTCATAGATAAAGGTTGTTACTATGTCTTCAGAAGTTTGTCCGTTAACAGTTACAGGCTTCAATGTCACAGTGTATTCACCGTCATGACTCTGATCTGTCTTAAGACCCTCAGTTCCATAAAGATTCGCAACCAAAGCGTCTGTAACAGCGGAATCTTTGATGCCCACAACAGAGCCTTCATAAGTCACTGTTATACCAGATTGAGAATAATCAGGAACAATTCCGCTGGTTTCTTTAATAACGGCTTTAACTTTATTCTGGGCAAGTTCTGTATGAGTTTTGTTTGCTACAGAACCGTTAGGAGGCGAAACGTCTGCCTGCTGTGACACACTGCTGTCAAGAACAGTAAATTTTCTGGTATCGACTGCGCCTTCGTTGCCAGCCTTGTCGACAGGTTTCACTTCGATTGTGTATTCACCGGGAGCAAGCTTGTTGAACTGATAATAAATTGTGTTTTGACCGTTGTTGGTCGCCTCGCCTGTAACTTCTGTTCCTAAGCTGTTTTTAAGAACAAGAGTTGAAGCTGTCAAATTAATGCCGGAACCTGAAGCATCGTCCATAACCGCGACAATCTTGGTAACATCATAATTGACTGTCACAGGCTCAGTTCCCATATCGGTACCTGAGTTGTTCAAGCTGACTCTGGTTACAGTGGGAACTTCTTTGTCTACTATAACTTTACGCTTCGCTTTTCCGGAAGCTGACTCAACGTTGCCTGCAGGCTTAGCCATGTCAGTAGCTATAGTCCAAATTTCATGAGTGCCAGGCGCCAAAGCCGAAGCGTCCCAGTTATAGGACCAAGGACTCTGAGCCCCTGTCTGCAGAGGTATTCTTATAGTTGTGCTATCAGTACTTCCTTCAGCCTGAATATACAAGTCAAGATAGTCTACGCCGGAACCGCCTTCCGAATCGTTAACCGTTCCTTTGAGAGTAACATTGGGATTATTAACATTTACGTAAATGTCCGTTTGCGAATCAAAGGAGGAAACCGGAGGAAGAGTATCAGCTGTAAATGCGTTTTCATAAGGCGAATCAGGCAAGGAACTGCCAAAGCTGTCTTTTATTCCGGAAACGGTAATTCTAGCTTTGCCATTGAAACCTGTTTCTATTTTGAAAGTGCCTGAAAAAGAAGTAGGAGACTGCCATGCTCCAGTGGCTTTAGTTGTCTGACCGCCTTCTGTTTCTATTGTTATTAGAGGCAATGTTGTGGCATCCGAAGCATGATCCAGAATAAATGAAATAGTTTGAGCCGTATTTTTGCCCAAAAAATATGTTTCAGGCAGAGGAACAGGCATGCCCGCCACCATCATAGAGACTATGGCGCCTGAAGCTTCGCCGCTCATTTCAACTCTTGCTGTCGCCGAAACTGCAGAACTGTTGCCGGCATTGTCTCTAAGCAAGAAAGTAATATTGTTGATTCCGGGAGTCAAATTCACAGTAACCGGCATAACAGGAGTTTCCATTTTGACTGGAGCCGACTCAACCCCATTTACACTTGTAACCAGACGCAAAGGTTTGCTAGCTTCTGTATCAAAGCCCGGAGCTGTTACTTGGATAACCAAAGTCGACTGGTTGGTTTTTGCCGGAACTGATGCCGCATCAAAAGTGGGAGTTTCCGGTTTAGTTAAGTCAACCTGCAAAGGGAACTCTTGTGATGTGGATATAACTGAGTCAGTCGCATCATAGCTGGTTGCAGTAAGCATATAAGTGCCTTCAGCCACATCAGGAAGAGAAACGAACCAGCTTGCACCGCCGCTGACCGCCGCAGTTGCTAAAACTGACCCGCCTGCTTTCACTTCAACCTTTACGGCTCCCTCTGGACAAGTGCCTCTAACTGTGATCATCTTGACGTTTGTCGGTGAATTAGGGGTAACCTCTGTGATGACTGTGCTGCCTGTAACACCTGAACCAACCTGGAAAGTCACTGAAGTCGTGCCTTTGTTGGCCAAAGCCGCAGGCACGGTAGTATCAGTAGCTTCAATATTTGCAGTGTGGGTTCCGTCAGCAAAAGTGTTATTGAGCTTCAAATTATAGTTGAAGCTCATGGCAGGAGCAGCTGTACCGGCCAATTCTGCCGTAACACCATTAGAGGTTACGACAGGAGGATTAACAGTTTTATTGGAAAGCACTTGAATCTGAACAGTGCCTGTTTTCGGAAAACCGCCCGTTGCATTGGTAACCTGTGCGGTCAAGACAGGCACGGCTTTATCAATAGTGAAAGAGCCTTGCGAAGTGCCTTCGGCAGACATACCGTTATTGTCTATAACCTTGGCTTTAACATTGAGAGGACCCGTACCAGCTATAGTGGCCGCAGGTATACTGAAAGGAGCATTAGTTTCAGAAAAGGTTCCCAAGCTTACAGGAGTTCCGCCTATAGTACAGGAGACGTTATAAAAAGGAGTCGTATCCGGATCAGCTTCAGCCGTCCAGCTGACAGTTCCTGTTATTGTAGCTCCCGCGTTAAGAGGGGCTGTTCCAGCTGCATCGCCTGTGAGTTGAACCTGAACATTTTCAACCTTGGACATAAGAGGAGATTTTGAATAAGCGAAAGTAACATTCGTAATTCCATTATTAGCATGAGGAACAGGCAGAGAAGTATCAAGAGCGCTTATGTTTACAGCATGCTGACCAGTTGTAAGCACATCATCATTAACTTGCAATGAGAAAACATAATTTCTGGAAGGCGGAGTTCCTGACTCCTGCTGAAATTCAACAGTTTTTCCAGGCATTATAACGGAGGGAGTATTGACATCCTCATCCGAGGTAATAGTCAGTGTTACTTTATCGCCGTTTTTATATTCAGACTTGTCAAATATGGCAGTCAGGACAGGATTAGTTCTATCAAAAATAAAAGTTTTATCAGCATTTGCGTTTCCCGCAACTCCATCTTTGTCGGTTACACTAACTCTTAGCTGACAAGTAGCACCGTCCGCAAGATTCATACTGTTTACAGCCAAAGAATGAGTCCAGTTATTTTCGGTAATATCCGAAACCGTGACCAAGTCCTGTCCGCCGTTTATTAACTTTACAGTATAAGGTTGCTCACCGCCCGACCAATTCGCCGAAACAGTCAGATTGGCTTTGTCATTCAGCTTATCGCCGTTTGCGTTTACGATATCGCCTTCTAGCTGCACAGACACATTAATCTGTGCAAAGGCCGTTTGTGCAATAAAAAGCGCAAAAAACAGCGTGCATAAAAACACAGCGGAGCGCTTCAATCCATATTTATATGCTTTTGTCTGCCTCATAGCTTGTCTCTCCTGTTCATAAAGAACTTTTTATCTATATATCTCCTTGTTTCGGCAGGTTCGCTTCTAAACATGAGAAAAAAATGAGTTTCCATTATGCACGCACTTGCCTCTCGCAACAAAAATACACAAAAAATACACAAAAAACAATCCCAGAGTCTATATTTATTTCAAAGTTTATTATCCAGTGCACCCGCTTATTTTTATCAGATAGATTTATTATTTATCAGTATTCCATTTCTATTATACATTTCAGCAATTGAGTTCTAAGGTGTTCCACTCTTCACTAATCAGTGATACAGTATAATTTTAAAAGGTGTAAGAAAAGTTTTATGTGCTACACAGCACAAGTGTATGTGTTTTTTTTTGATTCTTCAACAGCTAAATGATAATATCTTTATTATGTCAGAAACAAAATCCCGCTCAATTATTTTAAAAGTTCAAACAGCACTGCTTTTGCTCTTCACTGCAATCATGATTGCAGGCTGCGGAGGCGGTAGCAAAGAAAAAAACTTAGAGTCACCCTCAAGCGCGGGAAGCATTTTTTTGCACGGAACCCTCAAGGGCACCGTGCAAACAGAAAATAATGAACCTATACCTGGAGTTTTAGTAGAAGCTGGAGATAAGCAAGCATCCACAGATGAATCTGGTATCTACACTATAGCTTCAATTCAAGCCGGCACATATGATGTCACTGCAAAAAAAGGCGGATACATTGAAGGCATCAAAGAAAGAGTGAACATAACTCCAGGTGCCCTGACAGAAAACATAGATTTTATATTACAAAAAGGAACCCAAGCGGTCACCGACTTCTTTGTTTCTCACCTAAGTCCCCCTTATGGAACTGACAAAGAAACAATAACAGTAAGCTGCCCAGGTTGCGGTTCTGTTCCTGGCAGAGTCATAATAGGTTCTCTTGAAGCAGAAGTGTTATCTTGGGGAAACGGCTCTGACGAAATCAGAATAAGACTGCCTTCAGCCGTTGAATCAGGTCCAGTCAAAGTTATAATAAACAATATCCCGTCCAGCGAAGTCTCTCCTGTAATGTTTTTCGCAAGGCCTATTATTGACGGCGTAGTTCCAGATATTGCAGAAGGCGGACAAACATTAAGTGTCACAGGAAGAAATTTCTTTCCGCTTTACGATAAAAATATATTTTATATAAATGGACAGAAATGCCTTACCCAGCCTCAAGAAGGAACCATCAGAGACAATCTCATGGTAACCCTGCCTTTGGACGCTAAAAGCGGTCTTCTCAACATTGAGGTGGTTACGGATCACTTCCGCTTTGAAGGCATTTCTGACAAACTTGTCAGAATAAAACCCAAACTCACGCATATTTCTCCGGCACGGGCTATACCTGGCTCTCATGTCACGCTGCATGGCGACAATTTCGGCAACATCGCCGCATATGCCCGAATAAAAATCGGAGACAAGGATCTTCCGAGCACCTCTATTATAACCTACACGGATAAAAAAATAGTTTTCATTGCGCCAAACTATGACATTTTGCCGGCAGGAAGAACCGCAAAAATTCACGTCATAGTTAACGGAGCCGAAACGGAACAGCTTGAATTCACCTCTTACGACGCTGCTCAAGCTACTTTGCGAGACTACGGCATATACAAATTCGAAAATGTCTCTTCGGCTGGAATTCTTCGTTTAGCACAACTCAAGCCGGATGAATCTATTGCCTTTTTATCAGTGCTTGCCTCAGATTTTCATCTCAACCCGCAAAACAATTATTCCTATTCTTATGAAGCCTATTTGGGAGGAAACAGACAACAAACCCAAATACTTCCTTCTGCAAGCATAAGAACATCCTCTATTTTTCCACCCAAATCCTCATACAGGAGAAAAAATTTAAAGCCTCTTCCCGCTTCCCCGCGCTTTATGCAAGCTGCTCCCCCGGAAGAGCTTGAACTCTGGGTCAGAGACTTTTCAAAGCCTGAACCTTGGGAAGATCAAAATGACCGCCAAATCACCCTGAAACGTCTGAAAATAGCCGACAAGTTCTTGCTTTATGGCGAAAACTTCCAAGGCCTGACTGACAGCAACCTTAACGAAATAATAGAGAATGCCGGCAAAATTTACGACCGAATGCTGAATATTTTCAGAACCCAAAACCCGCCAGAAGGAAACGTAGATGAACAAACCAGAATAGTCCTGGCTTTGTATGAGTATCAATCAGGAGCTGAGGCAGAAACAGACCCGGCTTTTTTTGATTTCAGAGACAAGCACAATACTTCAAATTCAGCCAAAACTGAGATTATATACGCTGATCCGAGAGCTTATATCGCTGATAAAAAAGACTTCTTCGCTTCAATAGCTACAGCTCTTCATCAAATGTTTTATTACAATCAGCGTCTTAACCAAACGGCTCCCCCGCCCCCTGAGGAACTGTGGATTTGTACCGGAATGGGCATGTTCGCCAGAGAAAAGGCCGGTCTTTACGGTTTTCTCTCGCGAAACCCTAAAGATAAAGCTATGGTAGAAGCCTTCTTAAAGAAACCGGCAGAGCACGGTCTTAACTATTGGTCACAAAGACCTTCGCCTGGATTTTTCGGCCTGCAATATCTCTTCGCTTCCTACATGCACCAAAGATCTGAGACAGCCGTTGCTCCAAAGATCGGGAAACAGATTTTTTATGCTCTACACGATAAAAGCGTTACATCAAACGGCATAAATGAGCTGGCCGATGTAGCGATGCCTCTTATGAGACCTGCTCCTGCAGGCTTTTCAGGATTTTTCAATGATTTTTGCTTGGCTCTCTATTTAGATGACATGAGCTTTTCTCCTCTATTTCAAAATCATTTCCCGGGACGCTACTCTTTCACTGAGATTCCTTTAAAGAGGTTGGCAGGGGGTCTTCAAGGGCGACGTTTGAGCGAAACTCCCGTTCCTGGAGAAACAAGAAATATGAAAGCATTTTCCTGCGATCTCATCGAATATACCAGCGGAAATTGGGGCGATGTGCTTTTTACTCTCAGAACCAAACCTGACGCTGGCAATTTTCAGACTTGGGTTATATACTATTCAGGTGAATTACTTCAACAGGACAATTAAACTATGATGAACTTACTTGCAGCCTTTGTCTTTTTGACAATTGTGGCAATAATAGTCTTTTTTACAATATTTTCAGGCTCCAACTTTATCAGAGCCAAATACAACGGCCTACATATCACACTGAAACACTATCTGGATGTCTGCATGAAAAACGCCAAACCTAAAGACGTTATAGATGCTCTTATACTCCTTAAAACCAATGAAAGATCTCTCAGCCTGACACAACTTGTAGATCACTCCAGAAAAGGCGGAAACCTTATTGCCGTTGTTACTGCCTATGTAACAGCATTAAGAAACGGGAAAAGCGCAAATTTCGATGAGCTTTCAAAAATTCAGCTCGGCGGCGGCGACCCGTTTAAAGCCATAAAGTAAAAAAACAATAGACAGTGATTAGTATCGGCAAACAGTGGGTTTGTTACAGAAAGAGCTCAGCTATAGCCTGATCAACGAAAGTCAGCCCCTTATCCGTAAGTCTGACTCGCTCTGCATTCTCAACAAGAAGCCCTTGATTAAGATTCTTTTCAAGGCCATTGTAAAACTCTTGAGGGATCTCTCCGAACCTATGCTTCAGCTCTGTTATATCCAAGCCTCTTATCAGCCTTAGAGCCAGCATAACAAATTCATTAAATTTATCTTTTTCAGAAAGCTCTTCTATTTCTTCTTCGCCTTTCAGCCAGGTTTCAAAATCATCAGGAAAAGACCTTCTTATATTGCCCTTAGTAGATACAGCTGCAGGCCCAAGCCCCAAATAATCGCCGCATAGCCAATAATTTAAATTGTGAAGACTTTCAAAGCCGTTTTTCGCAAAATTCGAAATTTCATAATGAGTATAACCTTCTGAAATCAACAAATCTCTAACTTGAAAATATTCTTCTGTCCCGACTGTGGAATCATGCGGAAACTCCCCTGTTCTGACCTTTTCGCAAAGAGGTGTTCCTTCTTCAACCGAAAGCATATAGGCAGAAATATGGTTAGGATTGAATTCCCCGATAAACATTTTCAGAGAATCAGCTATTGAAGCACAAAAAGGTACTCCCAGAATAAAGTCGCAAGAAAAGTTTATTTTCTTCTCGCTTAGCATTTCAGCTGCTTTTAAAACGTTCTTCATTCTGGCTTTTCTGTCTAAAATAGTCAGTTCGTCATCTGAAAGCCGCTGAATTCCCATGCTTATACGAAGTTTTTTTAAACTGCAAAGAATATTCAAAACTTCTTCACTCAGAGTCTCTGGATTGCTTTCAAAAGTGATTTCGGCCGTTTCACTTAAATCAAGTCTTTGAAACAACTCAACAAACTTTGCAGCTCCCTTCTCTCCTAATGCCGTTGGATTTCCGCCACCAACAAATATTGTTTTAAAACTTCCGAGTTTTTCGGCTTCATTCTCAAAATCAGCCGCGAGTTTTTCGAAATATTTATTTTTCAAGTCTTGAGAAGGAACTATAGAGTAAAAGGCGCAATAGCCGCATTTGCTCAAGCAAAAGGGCACATGCAGGTATAGTGATGAGTGGCGAGTGATGAGTGGCGAGTAAAGATTTTTCATAATCTCTTCCTTATACATATCCACAGATGACACAGATGGGATTTTTAAGCTTTACTTAAAAATCAGTGGCAAGTGGCGTGTGGCGAGTTGAATTGTTTTAGATATAAACATTCATAAATTTATTCTCAATTTTTCAAAGCTATATTTAACAGAATCTCAAAGCAGTTGTTGCTATAAGATTGAGTCCTAAACAATTATTTCTAATTTATACTTTATAATTTCTAATTTAATTAAGCTCGCCACAAGCCACCCACCACCCGTCACCACAGAATGGTGCGAGCACCTTAAGGCCTCTTGCCTTGTACTCTTTGGCTTTTATAGGATCCACTCCCTTTATAAGAGGCATATCCTTAAAAGGCACTAACCCCACATGACAAGAGTCGCAAAGATGAGCCAAATCACTTTGAGAAAGCCTGCCATGCCAGACAACTCCAGGCATCTTAATCAGAGACTCAAAGTCTTTACCTCTTCCGCTGCCCGCAATATGCAGCACTGAGTTTGGCCTTTGGGCTATCATTTTTAGCCAATCAAAATCGATCCATTCAAAATGAGCTCCAGTGCTGAGAAAATGTGTTTTACCGTCATCAGGCGGCGATGTGGTCACAGGCGTGTTCAAAAACTCCCTTGATGGCCTGTTAGGCACAAGTTCTATCTTGTTTTTGTATCTCTCTGGCATAGAAGAGCCTATAAACGGATGAGAAACGATAATCCTGTCAGACAGCAAAAACAAAGTTTCGTCATATAGTTTAAAAGCCTCGCGATTCTGACCTGGAAAAAGACCATGCAAATCGCACTTGTCATAAATTTGAGCCTTCCATTTATATTCAGCTGAACCCAGAGAAAAAACCGGATTGGCTGTCCAAAGAACTAAATCTTCAGAATGCTCTCCTATCTTCTTTAAAAGAAGCTTAAAATAAAGCCTCGAAGCAAATTTCTGCAAAACAGGAAAATTTGAAGCTTTAAAAGGAATTGAAGTTTTCAGAGCAATCAAACGCTCGGCCACTATTTTACGTTTCATTCCAAAAAAAGCTGATTCAGGCGGTTCAGCAAAAAAAACAGTTCGGCCGGACTCAGCCAGCAATGAAGCAAAGAGCTGATGCCTTTGCTCCAGCTGTTCAAACTTCACCGGCGATATGTAGAGTATTTTTTCCAAACTTATCTTGTCCAACTTCTTTAAAACCACAGAAGATCTATTTTAATGTTAAAAGATCAACAGCTCAAAACAGTTTTTAATTCTAGCAATTGAGTCTAAACAATTCCACCGTCCACTAAGCACTGTGCACTGATTTGCATCCGTCGCAAGAAACGTTTCATGAAACGCCAAGAAACGTTCTATAAAATTATAGCAAAGTAGCATTGTTTTCTCAAACCCTTTCACAGAGCACATTTCAAAAGTTGGCACGTCATTTGCGTTATATATTGGTGAAAATTAATTGAAGGATTTACAGCTAGGAGGAAATACTATGACAATATGGAACTTTTTAAAAGAAATGGAAGATTTACAAACTGAGCTTGGCAAACTCGCCAATGCGAGCAGTTTTTACGGACTGCCACGGACATCCTTCTTGCCAGGTCTCTCCCCCAGGATGTTCCCAATGATTAACCTGAGCGACGCAGGCGACGACATACTTCTCGAAGCTATGGCTCCGGGACTGGATCCTGAATCACTCAACGTCACGGCTCTTAAAAACCAGATAACAATTTCAGGACAAAAAGCTGCTCTGGAAACAGAAAGAGAAAATATTCACAGAAGCGAAAGAGCTGCAGGCAAGTTCACAAGAACTATTGAGCTTCCCCTTCCCGTAGAAACTGACAAAATCGAAGCTTCCTACGCGAACGGCATACTCAAAGTGACTCTTCCCAAAGCGGAAGAAGCCAAGCCTCGCCAAATTTCGATTGACGTGAAAAACTGAAAGGAGCCCAGCCATGACTGAAAAAAATATAACTAATCAAGAAAAAGACTCTAAATTGATCAAACGTGAAATCACTAGACAAGCGGAAAACTATGTAACCCCCGCTACTGATATATATGAAGACGACAAAGGCTTAAGAATGCTGGTAGATTTGCCAGGCGTTACCAAAGACGGTTTAAACCTTCATGTAAATGACAATGTTCTCACAATTGAAGCCAAAGTAGATGTGCCTCAAAAGGACAAGAGCTATATTCTGAGAGAGTTCTCAACTCCTTCATACTACAGGCAGTTCGATTTATGCGAACTGGTAGACGAAGATGCTATAGAAGCTGAACTTAAAAACGGCGTACTGCATGTCTCGCTGCCAAAAGCCAAAGAAAATATGCCAAAACAGATCCAAGTTAAAGTGGAAGGCTGATAACAACAGTGTATAGCTGATGGTGGGTAGTGGCTAGTGAAATTGTTTAGATTCAATTGCTAAAACTGACAACTGCTTTAAGAAGCCGATAAATAACCCTTGTTATCTTTGGCAGCTACCCCCCCCTTTCCGCTCACTGAATACTAAAAGTTATTCCATAAACACAGCTTGTGCTAATGCATAGGCTGTGTTCATTTTTACACTTTCTCTATACATTTTACATTATCAAAACCCGTCACCGCTACTGCCTGTCCGTTGTCCTTTCTGCCATTGCCCACCAGTCACAACCCACCGTTTGTTACAGTCTGAATGAAGGAATTCTCGACTTTAGCAATCTGTTTTTAAAAGAAATTAAGTTAAGCAAAATATTTAATTTTTGCGAAGTCATTGATTAAGCTGACAGAGTAAATTCATTTAATCGGTCAGCTTAATCAGCGACGGGGGAAAAATTCTATCTTATAGAATTTTCCCATTGATTTCTTTATCTGCGTTCATCTGTGTAATCTGTGGATAAAAATTCCTGTTTCTTTACTGAGAGTTGCTTTTCTGATATATTGCCGAATGTACGGTAAAATCAGAAAAGCAATTTTTTATATAAAAGAGGTCGAAATGGAACCAAGGAAAGAGCGAGTTGTCATCACAGTCATGGGAGCCAACAAACCCGGGATTTTAGCAGGAATAGCAACTTCCATAGCTGAAGCGGGAGCAAGCGTTGAAGACGTTAGCCAAAAGATTTTGCAGGATTATTTCGCGCTTATGATGATAGTAGATATAACCTCAGCCAATTGCAGCTTTGAAGATTTCCAAAACAGAGTAACCACTGTAGCGGAAAGACTCAGCAGCAAGGCCTTCATACAGCACGAAGATGTTTTTAAGTTTCAACACAGACTTTGAGCGGAGGAGCGAATAATGCTTTACTCTCTTGAAGAAATCATTGAAACCGTTAGCGCGGTAGGTGTTTCCACTTTTGATATACGCACCATAACCTGCGGCATAAACATCCTCAGTTGCGCCGATTCCGATGTAAAGAAATGCGCTCAGAAGGTCTACGACAAAGTCTCAAGAGTCGCAGCGGATTTGGTTCCCACAGCTAACAAACTTGCAAAAAAATATGGCGTTCCTATAGTTAACAAGCGAGTTTCAGTAACTCCTGTCGCTCTTTTGGCCTCAAGCTTTGACACTCCAACCGCTCTGCCTATAGCTGAAGCCTTGGATAAAGCCGCTAAAGAACTCGGTATCGACTATGTAGCCGGCTTTTCCGCTTTGGTTCAAAAAGGCATATCCAGAGGCGATCAGATTTTGATGAACTCAATAGCCGATGCGCTCTGCTCAACAGAACGAGTCTGCTCAAGCGTTAACATCGGCTCATCGCAAGCCGGTATCAACATGGACGCTGTCTACAGAATGGCTGAAATAATCAAAGAAGCCGCCGAAAGAACAAAAGACACTGGCGGTTCCGCTTGCACCAAACTTGTAGTTTTCTGCAACGCTGTTGAAGACAATCCGTTTATAGCTGGTTCATTTTTAGGAACAGGCGAAACGGAAGCTGTTCTCAATATAGGCATTTCCGGTCCGGGAGTTGTCAGAGCCGCTCTCGAATCCGCAGGACCAGAACTGGATATGGGCAGCCTTTCTGAGTTAATCAAAAAAATAAGCTTCAAGATTACCAGAACCGGCGAACTGATAGGACGTGAAGCTTCAAAAATGATGAAACTGCCTTTCGGAATAATAGACCTTTCATTGGCTCCAACTCCAGCACAAGGCGATTCTATATCAGACATTCTGGAACTTATGGGTCTGGAAAGAACAGGTTGCCATGGCACTACAGCTGCCTTGGCTATGCTTAACGATGCCGTCAAAAAAGGCGGAATCATGGCAGCCACCTATGCAGGCGGCCTTTCAGGGGCCTTTATTCCTCTGACAGAAGACACAGGCATGTGCAGAGCAGCTGAAGAAGGCGCTCTGAACATACAAAAACTTGAAGCTATGACATGTGTCTGCTCAGTCGGTCTTGACATGGTCACAATCCCCGGTGACACTTCAGTAGATATAATCGCAGGCATTATTGCCGATGAAGCAGCTATAGGCATGGTTAACCACAAGACTACCGCTTGCAGACTTATACCCGTACCTGGCAAAAAACCAGGCGATTATATTGATTTTGGCGGACTCCTGGGCGGCGGCCCAATAATTGAAGTGGGACGCCATTCACCTGGTGTCTTCGTGAAACGTGGCGGCAGAATTCCTGCTCCTATACACAGCTTTAAAAACTAGCGCGACATGTAAAACTTTTTTCTATCTACAGATGGACACAGATTCACACAGATGAGGGCAAAATCGGTCAAAAATTGCATTCTGCTAAAGCATAATCACAATTTTTGGCCTAGCCTCTGATTAAGGACAGACACCTAAGAACAGTGATGAGTGACGAGTTGAATACCGCACTAGAAAAAGAGCATTTATGCTTTGCATAATTGCTCTTTTTCTTTAAGATCTGTCATAATATAGATGAAAGCTTATCGGAAGCTCTTAGACTTCGGTAAAGGCAAAAAAACTTTGAACACCAATTCTAAACAATTTAACTATCCGTTCGCCACAGGCCGCTCATCACTGGCTGTTAGGCTTTCCCGCCCTCCATTGCCTGCCAAAAGCTTCTTTTCTTTTGGAAGAAAAGCTTTCACAATGGTTGAAGCTGTAGCCGTGCTGGTTCTGGTAGCCATAGTGGCAACCACCGTTTTGCCTGCAGTAGATTCTTTCAACAGCACTGAATATGCCAAAGCAGACGCTTCCAAATTTATCAACTTGGTGCGCCTTATGAGATATACGGCTATAGAAGACAAAACTAGCATAAAACTGACACTGACATTCAGCAACAAGAGTTTTCTCAATATAGAACTCTCTGATCCTAATTCTGAATATAAAATAGAGGATTTTCTAGATGATCCTTATTTTTATGGAGACTTCACTGTAGATGATGCCAGAGATTACGATAAATTTATAATTACCTTCTCAAAAAACGGTGAATTAGAGCTAAATCTAGATCTAAATAATACCACACCATATGGTTCTTTACCTTCATCAACTTTGCTTTTTAACTATGGCAACTCTACCATAACCGCCCAAATCACTAAATATGGCATACTCTCTTCTGATCTCATATCAGAGCCTTCAAATTAGGATTAGCTATGAGAACAACAGCCTTTATAAACAATATGAATAAAAGAAACGCTTCTGCCGCTTTCATATTGATTGTCTTAATTTTTTCCGCTGTAGCAGCCGTCTCTGTTTCATATCTGAATACTTCAAGCACAGAACGAAAAATAACTGCTTCAAACGATAAAGTCACATTAGCCTTGGACACAGCATTATCTGGAGCCAACTTCTATTTAAATCAGCTGCAGCAAACTATTCCTGGAGGCAACACTGAACTTGCCGCTTTTCTTGGCAATTCACTCAGCTTTTACGATATAACCATAACCGATCCCGCACCTGCAAATAAACTTACTACAGAGGGAAAGGGCAAGTTTATTTTAAATAAGCTTACTTCTTGGAAAAGTACAGAGTCAGAGAGCGGCGCTGACACTTTTGACTGGAACGACACACAAGGACGGCTGAATGTTACAGGCAACTGGCATTCTCCTGACGAAACAGAGGAAGCCTCAATAACTATCGAAGCTTATTTCAATGTAGACAGTAGAAGCCGCAGCTTGCACATAACTAAATGGGAAATCACAGAACCGCCACCTTAATAAATTAATAAGCATAAAAACATTTACCTTTTCCGTATATTCATCTACTCAAGGCTTTAAAATTCTTTCGCTTTTTTTCGTGTATTTCGTGTTTCAAAATCATCTGCGGTTTCTCTTTCTTGCGATTTCGCCATTATAGATCTATTATAGGGTGGTATATCTGTCAGAATAAGGAGATTTCACCGCATGAACGGCAAATCTTGTTTAAAAATAATTGGAATAGGCTGTTTTTCTATAGTTTTCTTGACTGCCGTAGGTCTTTTTGTTGCTTTCAAAAAAGGAAGCAACTTAACCCGTAATTTGGTCTCAGAACATATGGTTCCTGCTTTTGCAAATGTTGCAAAAGCGACTTTCTTAGAACAAAACTCTGAATACGTCCAAAAACTGCAAACTGAGACAGAATCTATTAAATCAAGAATAGCAAAAGGAGAATTCAAGCTCCTAAACCTGATGCTGATGAGCGGAATGGCATTCAGCGAAGATCTGCACGCGGACTCCAATGCAATTATTTTACTTTCGAGAGTAAAGAAGGCTATAGTCGAGAATCCCGCAATTCCTGAATCCGAAAAAAAGGCAAAAACTCTCTTATTGGATATGAGCTTTTTACGAACAGTCAAACTCGGGGCTTCAGACGAAATGAAATCTTTTCTTGAAGCTTTGGTTATGACTCCAATGTCCACTCCGAAAAAAGTTTCAAATCAAGATTCAGACAAAAAAGATCCTCCCGCAGCTCCAGGCAACACCATCCCAAATCTGGTTTGCAATAATGAAGTCTTTGCAAAGGCCAATTCTGAAGTAATCTTGAAAACTTTTGAGAAAGCTGAAAAAGACAATTCCCCTGACCTGGAGAAGGAAGTTTTGGAACTCTATAAATCAGATCCTGACTATTTTGCAAGAAAACTCTACGAAAGCCTTTCTGAGAGGTTAAATCTGCTCACCCAGGAGTTCAAAAAGGAAGAACACCGCCGAAAAATAGTGATTAGTGGACAGTGAACAGACATCACCGACCACTCATCCGCAGCACAAAGTGTCCGTCCTTGCTATAAGAATATAAAAACAAATAAAATAAAAATAGGAAAGAAAAGGAATGTTTAAAATTAATAAATTTACGGTTATCTTATTCTTCTTTACAGCTATGTTAATCAATTCAGACGAACTTCTTGCACAAGGCTTTGACAATAGCCTAAAAATCAATGTATTTGCCGTAGTTTCCCCCAACCTTGAAAATGCGGCAAAAGACGTTTCAGCCGACCTTTATGACCGCGAAAACATAGAAACCTTCTACCTTCGCGGCTATCAGCTTCACTGCACTCTTTATATGACGAGATATCCTGAAGATGCAGCTGAAAAAGTAGAAAGATTCGTCAAGCTTCTTGCACAGAATAAGACTTCATTCCCAATAGAAACCTCCGGATTGGAAATCACCTCAGGCGACTGGTTCTTTTTGAACATAAAAACAAACCAAGAACTCCAAAGGCTTTGCGATGCGACTGTAAAACTCTTGGCTCACATGCGCCTTCCTTCTGATTATGTTCCAACATGGGCACAAAATATGCCTGAAAAAGTAGAATGTATAACCAAATATGGCAGCCCGAATGTCTACAGCCAGTTTAATCCGCACCTGACTCTCTTAGCAAGCACCGATGGAGAAACTCTTAAAAGATTCTATTCAGCCGTTTCTCACAAATACTACAATCAGCCTCTAGCAGGAGAAGTAGTAGGGATTGGCTACGGAATAGCAGACAAAGACGGACAAATGCTCAAACCGGAAAAAATCTTCATGTTCAAGAAATAGATGGATCCTCTTGACTTTATATTCATTCTTCTCATCCTTGGGGCGCTTACAATAGTCATCGCAATTCTCCGATTCCACGGCCTATTGCCGATAGACACATTTGATGCTTGGCTTGCCGCAGCAGACAACCATATTGATATAAGTTTTCTCCAGCTTTTCTCTTTGAAATGGAATAATATTAATCCAAAAAAGATGGTAAATGCGCTCATAAAGCTTGTAAGAAATGGAAGCCTTATCAGCTATCATCATATTTTTTTCGATTATCTCTATTGCGGTCTTGCTGCGTTTCTTTCCAATCAGACTCTGGTTTACCGCTCGTCTTTCCGGTCTTAAGATAAGTATTGTTGACCTCATCGGAATAAGAATTAGGGGCATCAATCCAAAAGACATTGTAATGGCTGCTATAGCCCTTTACAAAAACGGAAACTATGTATCTATTGATAAACTTGAAGCGCACGCTTTGGCAGGCGGCAGCACAATGACAGTTGCCCAAGCTCTTATTGCCGCTCAAAAAGCAGGTATAAAACTCGACTTTAACAAAGCGGTATCTATTGACTTGGCAGGAGTAGACGCTATGGACGCTGTCAATTATTGCACAAAGCCCCGCAACATAAAAACACCTCTGATAACAGCATGTTCAAAAAACGGCAAAGAGATAAACGTTACAGCAGATATCACTGTGAAAGGCAATATTGACAGACTTATCGGCGGTGCAGACGAAGATACAGTTATTGCCAGAGCCTCAGAAGAGATAGTTGCGGCTATAGCTTCTACGGAATTACATGGAATTATATCGGTGAACTTCAACGAGGTTACAAAAATAATAGATATTTCAAAGATTGCTGCTGACAGCTGCGTAGATATCCTTTCTATTAAAATAACCGCGCACTAAGCCCTAACCCCTACTCCCTTATTTTTATACTTGCTTCTTGTACCGATTGAGTGGTAGACTCTAGAAGTCTGCTGGATCCAGACCAAATTTATTTGAGGGGTTGGTTTTTATGTTGCAAATATTACTGCCTTTCCTGCTATTTATTGCAGTTGTAGTCGTTGTTGTATTCATGCGTTTCTTCCCGATCGGACTCTGGCTTTCCGCCAAACTTTCTGGTCTTAAAGTAGGAATTTTTGACCTTTTCGGAATGAGAATCCGAGGCGTTGCGCCTGAAAAAATCATATTGCCGGCTATAATGCTTTACAAGAGCGGCAACTATGTGAGCATAAATCAACTTGAATCCCACGCTTTGGCAGGCGGCAGCGTAATGAACGTTGCTCAAGCTCTCATCGCCGCCCAGAAAGCCGGTCTTAAACTGGATTTCCAAAAAGCCACAAGTATCGACTTGGCAGGAAGAGACGTTCTTGACGCAGTCAGACTCTGTGTTAAACCACGTGTTATACAGACTCCCCTTGTATCCGCTATGGCTAAAAACGGCATTCAAGTTAAAGCCATTGCGCTTGTAACTGTTAAAGCCAACATCGACAGAATCGTCGGCGGCGCGGGTGAAGACACAATTCTTGCCAGAGTAGGTGAAGGTATTGTTACAACCATAGGTTCAGCCGAATCTCATGAAGTAATACTTGAAAACCCCGACAGCATTTCCAGAACTATTCAGAGCAAAGGTCTGGACGCAAGTACAGGCTTTGAAATTCTTTCCATAGATATTGCTGACGTTGACATAGGCGAAAACATAGGCGCAAAACTTCAGATTGACCAAGCAGACGCTGACATGAAAATCGCCAGAGCCAAAGCTTCTGAAAGACGTGCTATGGCCGAAGCCAAAGAGCAGGAAATGAAAGCTTACGAACAGGAAATGAAAGCCAAACTCGTAGAATCTGAAGCTGAAATTCCACGTGCTATTTCAGAAGCCCTTGAATCAGGCAACATGGGTATACTTGACTATTACACCTTGAAGAATATCAACTCCGATACCGAAATGAGACAATCTTTCTCATCAGGAATCTCACCTAACTGAGTATAATTTATAAAAACCGATTCGGGCAGACTGAAAAGCCTTGCCCGTTCGGCTAAGGGAAATAAAATGGCAACTATTCAAGAACTTCTGGATTTAGGCTTCTCTCCTGAAGAAGCAAAAGATGTCATCGCCCTTATGGGCGGCAATGTTCCCCCCCCTGCAAAACAACCCCAACCCAGACCTTCACAGCCAAGACAACAACCCAGGCAGCAACAACAGCCTAGACAGCAGAGTCGTCAGCAACAACCCAGGCAACGCTCCAGACCTACCTCTTTCGGCGAATGGAGACAAAACTCCGACAGAGAAAGCAAGGAGAAAGCCGAACAGCAACCTAAAGAAGCCAGAGAAAAAGCTATAGCACAACAGCGGGAAGCTCAAGCCAAAAAGCTGGAAGAACAGAAAAAAGCTTCTCAAGCCAAAAAAGCTTCCTTCCCGATAAAGGGATTCAACCCCGCTCAAGCTTTCCTTTTCAACGAAATAATGCAAAGATACGACTTGAACAGAATTTACAGCCGTATTCCAAACTTTTCCATAAAGAAAAAGAAATAGTCCCTTAATTTATAAATGAGTAAGTTTCCCGACAAGGTCAGATTTCTGTATAGATTTCCGGCCGTTTTTTTTATAGGCCTGTTCTTTCCTCTCTTAAAAATACTTGGAGAATCAGATTTTTCTGAAAACGGTCTGCCTATTTGTGTAGCAAGAGACAAAGGTTTTTTCTCTCTGCTCCTCTACTTTAAAGCCTACAAAAAACCGCCCGTTGCGGTTTTCGCATCCAAAGAAAGCAAACTATTTAAAGCTCTCTCAAAGAGAAATCTGCCAGCTATTTCTCTGGATTTTTCTAATACTGCAGAAGCAGAAACACATCTCAGAGAAATCATAGACAGCGGCGAAGAAATATTGATCCTTCTCCCTGAATCCGCACCTGAAACAGAATCAGATCTTTTCTCTCTTCTAGAAGAATATTTTACTGGCGACTATATTTGTTCTGCTATGGAAATACCGCAAAAGCTTCTTTCCTGCCGAATACCTAAAGTAATGCCTCTTTACATTCTGATACTCACGCCTTTTGCAAGAGACGATTCAATGCTTTTTCTCTCCCTAACGGAGGATATACTAGCAGCTGCTGCTGACAAGACTCACCCGCGGATATTCTAGTGCGGCATAACATTTAAAAGTTGTCTTTTTTATGACAATCAAAATAACGAAATCTTTATGCTTATCTGGTGCTGATATCGCATTAGAGTGAGTAGTGGTTGGTGGGTCGTGGGTAGTGAAATTCTTTTGATTCAATGTTACAACTGGTTTAAGATATTGATAAATAACCAATATTCTCTATGCTTTAAGAAGGCAATGCGATACAAAAAGGATTTTAGTTTTTGCAAAGTCTCAGTTTAAAAGAGATATCCAGCAATTATGATGATTAATGCGGAGTTAAAGGTTTTCACAAGCCAAATGTAGTGAGCAAAAACTTTTATATTTTTGCGAAGAGTTGTGAGAAAAAGTCAGATATAAAAAAAGTTATTTGTTAAATATCGAAGTTTTACTCAGGCCCAGAAAAACATTACATTCAATAGAAGCGATGTTTTGGCAGTTTGGCTTGTTTTTCGTGCCTTTCGTGTTTTTCGTGGTTTAAATATTTTTTTTGTCCTTTCTACCCACTATCCACTACCCGCTACCCGCTACCTACTGTTTTATTGTCTTGACTTGTTTCTGGCTTTGCACTAAAATAATCGCCAAGCGGAGATTGAGATTTTTTTAACAATCTCGCAAGTAATTAAATAATTATAGGAGCATACTGTGGCAAACAAGAATTATGCTATGATGGATGGCAACGAAGCTACCGCCCGTATCGCACACAAGGTTAATGAAGTAATAGCTATTTATCCTATTACCCCTTCAAGCACCATGGGCGAACATGCTGACGCTTATTCTGCAGCTGGTGAAAAAAATATCTGGGGAACAGTCCCGAGCGTTTACGAAATGCAATCGGAAGGCGGCGCTGCAGGCGCGGTTCACGGAGCCCTGATGAGCGGAGCTCTCTCAACCACTTTTACAGCCTCACAGGGCCTTTTACTCATGATCCCCAACATGTATAAAATAGCCGGGGAATTGACTCCGACTGTTTTCCACGTAACAGCCAGATCCTTGGCTTGTCAGGCTCTCTCAATATTCGGTGATCACTCTGACGTAATGGCTTGCAGACAAACCGGCTTTGCTATGTTTGCATCCAACTCGCCTCAAGAAGCTCAAGACTTTGCTCTTATAGCTCAAGAGGCTACTCTTGAAACCAGAATTCCTTTCCTTCACTTCTTCGACGGTTTCAGAACCTCACACGAAATAAATAAAATTGAACTTATTTCTGACGAAGTTATAAGAAAAATGATTGACGACAAATTCGTCAATGAACACAAAGCCAGAGGTCTCTCTCCAAATAACCCCATGATTCATGGCACAGCCCAGAACCCTGACGTTTATTTCCAAGGCAGAGAAACCGTAAATAAATTCTACGCAAAAGTTCCGGAAACTTTACAGAACATTATGAATAAGTTCGCCAAGCTTACCGGCAGACAATACAAACTTTATGAATATGTCGGCGCTCCCGATGCTGAAAGAGTCATAGTCGCAATGGGCAGCGGCGCTGAAACTATTCATGAAGTCGTAGAATACCTCAACGCTCAAGGCGAAAAAGTAGGTTTGGTAAAAGTAAGACTTTACAGACCCTTCTGCGTCAAATCCTTCGTTCAGGCTTTCCCATCCACAGTCAAAAAAGTCGCTGTTCTTGACAGAACCAAAGAACCCGGCTCAAACGGCGAACCTCTCTACAAAGATGCCAGAAACGCTATAGGCGAAGGTCTCGAAGCCGGCTTTGCTCCATTCAAAGCTTGGCCCAAAGTAGTCGGCGGCAGATATGGACTCGGCTCCAAAGACTTCACTCCGACTCAGGTTATCGCAGTATTCGAAAACCTCAAATCAGATACGCCGAAAAACCACTTTTCAGTAGGTATTGAAGATGACGTTACTTTTGCAAGTCTTCCCTTGTCCGAACAAATCGACACATCAGACCCTGAAACCTTCTCAGCCATGTTCTATGGTATGGGTTCTGACGGCACAGTCGGAGCCAACAAAGACAGCATCAAAGTCATAGGCAACAACACTGAAAACAACGCTCAAGGCTATTTCGTTTATGACTCCAAAAAGTCCGGCAGCATGACAACTTCTCATCTGCGCTTCGGCAAAAAACCTCTTAGATGCCCTTACCTTGTAACCAATGCAAACTTCATTGCATGTCACAAATTCAGCTTTGTAGACAAATACGACATGCTCTCTTCCCTCAAAAAGGGCGGCACATTCCTTCTGGAAACCGAATACAACAAAGATGAAGTCTGGGAAAAACTCCCCTATGAAACTCAAAAAGCTCTCATAGACAAAAAAGCCAAGTTCTACGTCATAGACGCTAACAAACTCACAAGAGAAATCGGTCTTGGCAACAGAATTAACATAGTCATGCAGACCTGCTTCTTTGAAATCTCAAAGATTATGCCTCGTGACGTTTATGTTCCTCTGCTGAAAGAAGCTGTTCAAAACACCTATGGCAGCAAAGGCCAAGAAGTTGTTAACATGAACTGCAAGGCCATCGATCTTGCCCTCGAAAATCTTTTCGAAGTAAAGATCCCTGCGGAAGTCAACCCAGAATACAAAATACAACCTTCAATGGTTACAGAAGGCGCTCCTGCGATAGTCGAAGACCTTCTTGAACCCATACTCGCTGGCAAAGGCGATAACATTAAAGTCAGCCAGATGCCAGTTGACGGCGCATTCCCCACAGGAACAAGCCAATACGAAAAGAGAAACGTCGGAACAGATTTCCCCGAATGGAATCCCGAAACATGTATTCAGTGTGCTATCTGCTCAGCAGTCTGTCCTCACGCTGCAATCAGACCCAAAATCTATGATGGCGAACTCCTGAAAGACGCTCCTGAAGGCTTTAAGCATGCTCCCGCTAAAGGCGTTAAAGGTGAAAACCTTAACTTTACGCTTCAGTGCGCAGTTGAAGACTGCACAGGTTGCGGACTTTGCGTAAGCGCTTGCCCCATGAAAGCAAAAGAAGCTATCAAACTTACCCACAAAACCGAAGAACTCAGAAAAACTGAAAGCGCAAACTGGTATTTCTTCGAACAGAAGCTCCCCGAAACAGCAGCAGAACATATCAATCCTGCTACAATCAAGGGTGTCCAGCTTGTGAAGCCTCTGATAGAATTCTCCGGCGCCTGCGCAGGCTGCGGCGAAACACCTTACATCAAGATGCTCACTCAGATCTGCGGCGACAGACTTATGATTGCCAACGCAACAGGCTGCTCTTCGATTTACGGCGCCAACCTCCCCACAACTCCTTATACAAAGAGAGCTGACGGCAGAGGTCCAGCATGGGCAAACAGCCTTTTCGAAGACAACGCTGAATTCGGACTTGGCATGAGACTCGCAGTAGACAAGTTCCAGGAAGAAGCTAAAGAACTCCTCGCCAAGCTCGCTGAAGGCGACTGCGAAGGAAAAGCTGCTCTCAAAGCGTTAGCTGACAAAATTCTTGGCAACAAACAGTCCAATGAAGCTGAAATCGAAGAACAGCGCGCAAACGTTGACGAACTGGTAGCCAAACTGGGCACATGCACAGCTAATGGCAGCAAACCCGAATGCGAAAGACTCAAAGTCCTGGCTCCTTACCTTGTAAAACACTCTGTGTGGGTTCTCGGCGGAGACGGCTGGGCCTATGACATTGGCTACGGCGGACTTGACCACGTCCTCGCTTCAGGCAAAAACATAAAAGTTCTTGTCATGGACACCGAAGTATACTCAAATACTGGCGGCCAAATGAGTAAAGCTACTCCTATAGGCGCAGTTGCCAAATTCGCCGAAAGCGGAAAGAGCATGGGTAAAAAAGACCTCGGTCTGATGGCAATGACATATGAACACATCTATGTCGGAAAAATCAGCATAGGCGCAAACCTTAACCACGCTCTCAAAGTTATGCGCGAAGCAGAAGCCTATGACGGACCTGCCCTTGTTATAGCTTATGCTCACTGCATCAACCACGGCATCAAGATGCCCAAGGGTCTTGAAGCTCAGAAGAAAGCCGTTGAAACCGGTCACTGGCCACTCTACAGGTTCAATCCTGACATGCTCAAAGAAGGCAAAAACCCCTTCCAGCTTGACTCCAAGGAACCCGCCGTAGCGGCTTACAGCGAATTCGCCAACAGTGAAAACCGCTTCAAACAGCTTCTCAGAAAAGATCCTGAAAGAGGAAACACTCTCATGGATCAGGCTCAGAAAGATATCAAGGCCAAGTATGAACTTTACAAACAGCTTACTGAACTGAAAGTTCCCGCAGCTGAATAAGAAAGCTTATAATCTTTAAAAAAGAGCTTCCTCCAAACGGAGGAAGCTTTTGTTTTAGGAGAATTTATAATCCACAGATTACACAGATGACACAGATTTTTATTTGAATATAAAAATTACAATATTTTCTATTGATTTATGCTATCCAAATATTATCAGGATTTTTTTATATCAAAGCTTCAGCTGTTTATCAGATGCTTTACCATTAGTTATGTGTTTTTTAAGGGTAAAAATCGAGTAGTAAAAAAATTCTTTAAAGAGAATTCATTTGCGGGAAGTCACAGGTTAAGAACAGAGAGTTGCAAGTTTAGTTGTGAAATCTCTGGCTTAAGCTGAGACGAAGCAAAAGCAGTGATGCCTTTGCAGCAAGATTTTTTGCCTTATTTGCCATTAATCTGCGTTCATCTGCGTTATCTGCGGATAGAAAGGTCTTTTGGAGTTTTTCCGTGTATTCTGTGTGTTCTGTGGTTCAGAAAAGTTCTTGGTCTTTTTTCGTGCTTTTCGTGTGTTTCGTGGTTACTAAATTATTCTATGGTTTTACGGACTTCCGGACGGAGAAAAATCAGCAAAGCTGTTATCTCAAGCCTGCCTGCCCACATCAAAATCGAGCATAAGATCTTGCTTAGAGGCTGAAGAGTTCCAAAGCTGCCTAAGGGGCCTATTGCACCAAAACCTGGCCCCACATTGCCTAAACAGGCAATTGAGCCTGAAAAAGCTACGATCATATCATTTTCAAGCAGAAGCAAGAGCAAAGCGCCTATGAAGAATGTTATAAAATAGGTCAAAATGAAGGTCAATATGGGGTTTAACTCTTCCAAAGTAAAAATGCGCTTGCCATATTTAACATTTAGAGCCGCTTTTTCATGAATGTTTTTCAAAAGCATTTTCCAAAGATATTTGAATAAAAGCACCAGTCTGCCAACTTTCAAGCCACCTGATGTAGAACCTGTGCAGCCGCCTATGAACATCATAAGAATAATTGTGACTTTAGCCATATCAGGCCAGAGATTAAAATCCTGAGTAGCAGCGCCTGTAGTAGTCATCACACTTATATTCTGAAACAGTGCCGTTCTCAGAGAATCCAAAATGGTTTCAAAACCTGATAGATGGGTTCCTTGAGGAGTTTTCCAATAAAAACCTATAAGAGCCAAAAGCAAACTTGTGCTTAAAACGATGAAAGCATAGGCTTTGATTTCAGGATCATTAAAAAAAGCTTTTCTGTCTTGACCTGTTATAAACTTTAGCTGCAAAATCAGATTTGAACCGGCAACGAACATGAAAAAAATTAAAATCCATTCTGCCGCTTTGCTGTTATAGCCCATTATACTCTGCGGATTCGGCGAAAGACCGCCTGTTCCTAGTGTTGCAAAACTGTTAGCTATAGCGTGATTAGGAGACATGCCTGTCCACATAAGCAATAAAAAACATAAAAGAGTAAGCAATATATACCAGCCTAAAAGCCCTCTTGCTGTATCTTTAATCCTTGGAGTAAGTTTATCTTGAGCGGAACTTTCGGCAAAAAAAAGTTGCCTTCCTGAAAGAGCGAGTCTCGGAAAAATTGCCACAAAAAGCACCAATATGCCTATTCCGCCAACAAAATGTGTGTAACCTCTGAAGAAAAACATAGAGTCATTCAAAACTGAAAAATCTATGAGTATCGTAGAACCGGTAGTAGTAAAGCCGCTCATAGACTCAAAAAAAGCATCATCGGGAGATAAACCGAAGCAAATATAAGGAATTGAGCCGAATGCCGCAATGAAAAGCCAAGAAAGCACAGCAACAGAAATTCCTTCCATTCTGCTCAAATGTTCTAAACTTCCTTCTCGCCTGGCTCTATAAGCAAAAGTGCCTGTCAGCCAAGACAAAAGCACCGTGATAGCAAAAGCTTTGAAGGAATCCCATTCTCCATAAAGAATTGAAATTCCCAAAGGCAATAACATCAAAAGAGCGAGCCCTTGAAGAGTAAGTCCTATAATAGAAATGACAGTTCTTCGTCTGATCATTTTTAACTCTTGTTTTGTTTTTCCTGCTTCAGCTTTTCCGCTTTATCCTGCAGAAATTCTGCGAAACTTTCACTATGTTCGCTGGTTGAAAAGACTCTGAGTCTATCACCGGGCTTAATATGATCGCGTCCGGATGGAACTATAGTAGCTGCTCCTCTTTTGATTGCAGCTATAATAAAACCTCTTGGAGTATGCAGATCCATGATCTTGGTGGGAGGCATTATATCGGGAACAGCCACATCTATAATTTGAGCTTGACTGCCTTCAAAATAGGTAAGCACATCTATTCCCTTATCTTCAAGCCCCTGAATTATCTTTCTGACCGAGCTTCTTTCTGAAGAAATAGAAACATCTATGCCCATTTTTTCATAAAAAACCAAGTTTGCAGGATCATGAACTCTTGTAACAGTCTTTCGAGCCTTCAAAAATTTAGCTTTCATAGCTACAAAGAAATTCATCTGCTCGTTTCCTGTCAAAGAAACAACACAATCCGCGTTTGCAATATAGCTTTCCAAAAAGTCTTCTTCCAAAGCGTTTGCATTAAGCACTAACACATTGTCAGAAAGGTTTTGAGAAAGATAAATGCTTCTCTCTTCAGAAGCTTCTATTATCCTTATTTTCAGATGTCTCGCCTCTTCATCAAGAATTTTAGCCAAGTTGAAACCGGTAGTTCCGCCGCCCACAATGGTTATATTCACACTCTTGACGGCATCAGGATTCATTATATGTTCAACTTTTCTTATTGAAGGCTCGGTTCCCATCATGACTATCTTGTCTTCCGCCTTCAATTCCGTATAACCGCCAGGTATAAGAATACCTTCATTTCTGAAAATTGCTACAGCTAAAGCTCCCTGCGGCAACTTAAGGTCTTTCAGCAAAACTCCTACAAGAGGAGTTTCGGCTTTAATTCTAAATTCACTCAACTTAAGATTTTCATTCTCAAAAACCTTCACATCTATAGCGGCAGGTGTCGCTATAATTCTAGCAATCTGCTGAGAAAGCAGATATTCAGGCCAAATAATTTCATCTATTGAAAGCCTTTTTGCCATATCATGAGTTTCAAAACTGTCAAAATAATGGGCTTCATTTATAAGACAAAAGGTTTTAGGTTTGCCCAACTCAGTTGCAGCAAGACATGCAAGCAAGTTCACTTCGTCATAATCAGTAGCTGCTATAAAAACATCTGCCTTATCTATATTGGCTTCTTTCAAAGTATCCAGGCTTGCATATTTGCCTTCAACAACTGAAAGATCCAACTCGGATATGCTTTTTGCAGCATCTCTATCATGTTCTATGACTATTACATCGTGTGAAGTTGCCAGCTCTTCCGCCAGAAGACTTCCAAGAACTGTAGCTCCAGCTATGACTATTTTCATGACTCTTTCAACTCTTTATTTTTTTCACTTTTTTCTGTTGTTAAGCTTAGAACTCCAAGTAACCAGCAACAAGTCAAGGATTATTGGTTTCAGTAATTTAATTCTAAACAATTTCACTACTCACTAGTATTTGTATTTGCCTTGAAGTTTCCAATATTTTCTTGAAAATCTCAGCCAGCAATTTATTTTGTTCTTGACTTAAATCAGGATCTTCAAGATTTTTGAGTATTTCAGTCTCTCTTACAGGATCACGCAGCGGCAAGTTTTTATTTTTGGCTTTAACAGAAGCAACTTCTTCAGAAAGTTTAAAACGTCTTTTAAGAAGGTTTGCTATTTCCTTGTCTAATTCATCAATAGAATCACGAAGTTTTAGAAGAGGCTTTGAATCAGAGTTATTTGTTTTTTTCGACAAATCTGTAGTTTGGACAGCTTGGGTCATTTTCACGGCAATATGGATGACTTGCGGACAAGCATGGAGCTCCCGCAAACTTGAAGGCAAGAGGTGCCGCTTGTTTGCACTCTTTAAGCATGAGAGCAGCCAAATGCCTTATTTCCCATTGAGCTTTCATACAGCATCTCTGTTCAAAAAAATTAAAAAGGCTTCTGGCATTCATGGTAAAGACAATCTTTGTCTCAATTGCGTTTGGCAATACATATCTGGCATCTTCGGGCGGAATTCCTTCTTTTACCAGAAGATTATAAGTATTTACAGCGGATTTAACGGCTTCTGAAAATATTTCATATGCTTTGGAATCAGCTTTGACAGTCGGCGGAATTATAGGAGGAACAAAACCTGGTTTGGAATAGTCCACATAGCGTTGACTCTCCTGAGAATAGGAGGCTATACGATGTCGCACAAGCTGATGCGACAAAGATCTGGAAAGCCCGTCCGCTGCAAACGTAAAAACCGCATGCTCAAAAGGTGAGAGATGATTTCTTTCTCTCAGCTTCATGATGAGTTTTTCCACTTTCTCTGCGGAAAGGCTTTCCTCAATTTCTGTCGAGGGCTTTGACGAATAACAGCGCCTTGCGGCTAAAGCTATAGTCAAATCCGGACTTTCCGTGTGTCTGATCAGAGTCAGTTTCACTGTAACAATCAGGCTTCTTCTGCTTTAGTCAGTTTGCCCTTTTCGGATTCAGTTTTTTTGGCGGCTTTAGTCTTTTTAGCAGCTTTTTTAGCTTTTGCTTCTTCAACTGCTGACTTTTGAGCTTCCAATTTGGCTTTGAAGCGTTCAACTCTTCCAGCTGTGTCCACAAAGCGCTGAGTGCCTGTGAAGAAAGGATGGCAAGAAGAGCAAACTTCAACTTTAATTTCTTTTGATGTAGAAAGGGTTTCGAAAGTGTTGCCGCAAGCACAGCTTATCTCTATAAGGTGTGTTTTAGGATGAATATTTTTTTGCATTTTAAAAACTCCTGTTAAAAATCTTTGGACGCTTCTTCAAGGCTGTCGTAGGTTTTGATTATATGCTGCAATTGAATGAGTTGGAAAATTCCGTAAATGTAGGCGTTCAGGTTGATAAGCATCAGCTCGCCGCCGGCATTTTTTAACTTTTTCAGAGTGCCGATAAAAAAGCCCAAACCCGCTGAATCTATGTAATTGGTTCTCTCAAGATCCAGTACGACTTTGACTTTGCCGTTGTCTATAAGTTTTTGCATTTCCTGCTTTGCCAGGTGCAAAGACCACATATCCAAATCGCCAATCAGCGAAAGGACAACGTAACCCTTTTCGGCATCTTTCAGTTCAAATGTCAGTTTGGTTTCTTTTTCCACCGGACTTCTCCTTAAGAAGGTTCATTTATATTCTTGAAAATATGTACAGAGCAATATTGTAAACGTCTTTTTGACTTATGTCAAACTTAATCAGCCAATTTTGATCTTAAGGTTTTAGGATCTATTTTCAGGAGTTTGGCCGCTCTAAGTTTGTTGCCGCCTGTATATTCCAAAACCTGCCTCACATATATTTTTTCCATCTCCGCCAAGGTCAAAATCTTGCCTTCTTCAGGAAAATCAGCAGGCATAGCAGATGGCTTCGATATTTTCTCAGGCAAATCTTCTGGCTTTATAATCTCGTCTCTTACCAAGACAGCCGCTCTTTCTATCACATTTCTGAGTTCGCGCACATTGCCTGGCCAAGAATAGTTCAGTAAAGTGTACATTGCCTCTTGACTTACCTTAAGACCCATTTTGCCATATTTCTGCTTAAATTCCTGAATAAAAGAATCTACCAGTTGAGGCAAATCCTCCATTCTTTCACGCAAAGGCGGCATGTGGATTTCAACCACATTTAACCTATAATAAAGATCCTCGCGGAAATTGCCTCGGCTTATCTCATCTGCAAGCTCTTTGTTGGTAGCAGAAATAATTCTCACATCTGTTCTTATAGACTCGCTGCCGCCTATTCGTTCGAACTTCTGATCCTGCAGAACGCGCAATAGCTTAGCTTGAGTTATCAGAGACATGTCGCCTATTTCATCGAAAAAGAGAGTTCCGCCGTCAGCTCTTTCAAAGCAGCCTTCTTGCCGCGCTATGGCGCCTGTAAAAGCGCCCTTTTCGTGTCCGAACATCTGACTTTCAAGAAGTTCTGTCGGAATAGCCGCACAGTTCATCTTAAGATATGGCTTCTTTTTTCGCCTGCTCTTTTCGTGAATGGCATTTGCGGCCATTTCCTTACCGGTTCCTGATTCGCCTGTAATAAGCACAGTGACATTGCTGTCAGCTACTTGGTCTATAAGGCTTATAGCTTCCTGAATTGCGCTTCCTGAACCTAAAATGTCCTGAGTCAAACTATTCTCCTGAGTCTCCTGAAACAATGGCTAATTCTACCACTTGGAGCTTGAAAGAGCAAGCCGGCCTTTGTTGCTTTTCTTTCTCTATAGTGCTATATTTCAGCGAGTTAGCGTTAACAGCTATCATATACAGGAAAGGAAATTTTATAATATGGCAGTAAATCTTTTGGGAAGAAGCTTTTTAACACTTCTTGACTTCACACCTGAGGAAATAACCTATTTGCTCGACTTGGCTGATGACCTCAAACGCCTTAAAAGAGCCGGAATCAAACCCCGAAATCTTGAAGGCAAAAGCATAGCATTGATATTCGAAAAATCCTCGACAAGAACAAGATGTTCTTTTGTTGTAGCAGCAGTTGATGAAGGAGCGCATCCGGAATATCTCGGAAAAGGCGATATACAGCTTGGCAAAAAAGAAACAGTAAAAGATACTGCCAGAGTCTTGGGACGCATATTTGACGGCATAGAATTCAGAGGTTTCGAGCACTCTACTGTAGAAGACTTGGCCAAATATGCTAGCGTGCCCGTATGGAACGGTCTTACAGACAAGTTCCACCCGACACAGCTTTTGGCTGACTTGATGACAATCAGAGAACACTTCGGAAAACTTAAGGGAATCAGCTTCGCATACGCAGGAGACGGCAGAAACAATATGGCAAACTCTATCATGGTCGCCTGCGCCAAAATGGGCATGGACTGCAGAATAGTTGCTCCTGAAAGCCTCCAGCCTGAAGCAGATTTAGTTAAAACCTGCAATAAAATAGCCGAAGAAACAGGCGGAAACATTACTATCACCAGCAATGTTAAAGAAGGCGTAAAAGGCGCACAGGTTCTATATACCGACGTTTGGGCCAGCATGGGTGAAGAAGACAAAATGCAGGAAAGAATAAACCTGCTTAAAGATTACCAAGTCAATATGGAAATGGTTAAAGCTACAGGCGTAAAAGACCTTATCTTCCTGCACTGCCTGCCGGCTTTCCACAACTATGACACAGAACTCTCCGCAAAAGTCGGTCCTATGGAAGTAACAGATGAAGTGTTTGAAAGTGACTTCTCAAAGGTCTTTGACGAAGCCGAAAACCGATTGCACACTATTAAAGCTGTTATGGTAGCCACACTCGGAACTAAATAGTTTTTTAAGCTTCGCACGAATCACCAAAGAGAGGATTATTAAATGAAAAACAAAATAGTTGAATGTGTTCCAAACTTTTCTGAAGGACGTGATGACAGCATAATACAAGCTATTGCCGATGCTATCAGAAATGTGCCCGGAGTTACTCTTTTAGACGTAGATCCGGGAAAATCTACAAACAGAACCGTTTACAGTTTTGTCGGATCTCCAGAAGGCGTTATAGAAGCTGCTCTTGCTTCTGCAGCCAAAGCTTATGAGCTCATAGACATGAGCGTTCATGAAGGCGAACACCCCAGAATGGGCGCAATGGACGTTTGTCCGTTTGTTCCTGTTTCAAATGTTACAATGGATGAATGCGTGGAAATCTCCAAAATCTTTGCCAAGAGAGCTTCTGAAGAACTCGGTTTGCCCATGTATCTCTATGAATTCTCTCAAGACAAAGAATACAGAAAAAAACTGCCTCAAATCAGAAAAGGCGAATATGAAGCTCTGCCTGAAAAACTCAAAGATCCAAAATGGAAACCTGACTTCGGGCCTGATAAATTCAATTCCAGATGGGGAGCAACTGTCACAGGCGCCAGAAACTTCCTGATAGCCTTCAATGTCAATATATTGGGTACCTACAACCAAGCTCACAGAATAGCCCTAAACCTGAGAGAAGCCGGCAGAGGTCCAAACGAACCGGGCAGATTCAAAGAACTTAAAGGCCTAGGATGGTATGTTGATGAATACAATACAGCTCAATGCAGCTTTAACCTCAACAACTACCACGTTACTGCAATACACGAAGTTTTTGAGGCAACCAAAGAAGAAGCCGCAAAAATCAACGTTGCTGCAGCAGGCTCAGAAATCGTCGGTCTGATCCCGCTAGAAGCCATGCTCATGGCAGCTGACTACTATATAGAAAAAGAAAATCTCTTCATTCTTGATGAAGACCAGAAAATCAATCTGGTAATAGACAGACTCGGCTTGAATTCTATTACTCAATTCATACCTGAAGAGCGAATAATAGACTACATAGTCAAAGAAGACCCTGAAGAGCCAATTTCCGGTCTTTCCGTTAAAGAATTCATCAAAGCTGTTGACGCAAGAACCTCTGCTCCTGGCGGCGGAAGCGTCTCGGCAGCTGTCGCAGCTTTGGGCGTAGCTTTGCAGAACATGGTCGCCAAACTTACTTACGGTGTAAGAAAGTTCGAACAGCACGATGCGGTTTTACGACAAAATATTCCCGCTATCCAAAAAACTGTCAGAGCTTTAATACCTATGATAGATGCTGACACAGCTGCTTTTACTGGCTATATGGAAGCTTTGCGCCTGCCGAAAAACACCGATGAAGAAAAACGCATAAGACACGAAGCTATGCAAAACGGTCTTAAAGACGCAGTCATGATACCTCTCAAAACAATGAGAATCGCCAACTCCGTCTGGAAAGAAGCCGAAGAAATAGCCAAAGTCGGAAATATGGCCTCCGCTTCTGACGTGACTGTCGGAGCCAGATGTATAGAAGCCGGTATTTGGGGCGCTTGGCAAAATGTGCTGATAAACCTCAAAAATATCGAAGATAAAGAATTCTGCTCTAAAATCAAAGCAGAAGCAGATTCTATAAAAGACAACGCCAAAGTTGAATCCGACAAACTTTTGGCAATAATAGAACAACGAGCGAAAAGTGAGTAAAAAAAGATGACAAACCTCGACCAAACCTTCATTCTGAATGCAGCCTTTAAGGCTATGGATTACGAGATTGCGGCTATGGAAAGAGCTAAAAGCCGCCTCTCTGATGGAATGGTTGAGGCTGTTCGTCTGATAGTTTCATCTTCGGGAAGAGTAGTCTTCTCGGGGATGGGAAAATCCGGTTTGATTGGCAAGAAAATTTCTTCAACCCTTTCAAGCACAGGCACACCCTCAGTCTTCATGCACCCTGCCGAAGCTTTGCACGGTGATCTGGGCATGTTGACTGAGCAGGATGTGGCCGTTGTTCTTTCCAATTCCGGCGAAACTGGCGAAATAGTCACGCTTTTTCCCTATTTAAGGCGTGTCGGCGTTAAAGTAATAGCCATGACAGGCAATACTCAATCCAGCCTTGCCAAAATGTCAGACGTGGTCTTGGATACCTCTGTTGAAAGAGAAGCTTGTCCCCTGAACTTGGCTCCCACAAGCTCTACTACTGTAACTCTCGCAATCGGAGACGCCTTGGCTTGCGCACTGATCGAGGCCAAAGGCTTTAAAGAAAAAGACTTTGCAAAACTGCATCCATCAGGCAGCTTGGGCAGACGCTTTATATCAGTTAAAGACCTGATGCACAAAGGCAGTGAAATGCCGGTAATCAAACCATCAAAGCTTTTGAGAGAAGCTGTAGTGAATATGTCTACTTTCGGTTTCGGCACTTTGCTGGTATGCGATGAAAATCAAAAACTCTTAGGTATTTTTACAGACGGCGATTTAAGACGATATTTTCAAAAGTCTCAATCCCCCGCTTTGGATATACCTATAAGCTCTGTCATGGTAGCTAATCCCATGAGAATAAAACCTGAGCAGCTCGCCATGGAAGCTCTCAAACTCATGGAAGAAAAATCTGTAACCGCTTTGCCCGTAACTCAACCTGACGGCACTGTTTGCGGCTTTTTGCACCTGCATGATATTCTCCGCTCTAGGCTTGTATAACAGGCTAGTGCTGCATTTTTATTAAAACTTTCATGTTTGATTTTCAAACTTCACAAGACAACAGCTGATAATACTTATACCACCGCACTAGTAGCTTGTTGCATCTAATTGTTCGTTATCGGGTACATTTATTTTAGGCTTTGGTTCTCTGTTTTTCAAATCTTAAAGTTTCAACCATTTAATAATATCTTAAAGCAGTCGTTGGCTGTAATACTGAGTTGAAAAGTATTTTACTACCCTCTATCTCCTACGCCCTACTCCCTGATTTTAAGCTGTGCTTAAAATCCAGTCTGTTCCAGATGTTTTAGCAGCTTTTCCGTGTATTCTGTGTGTTCTGTGGTTTAAAAAAAGGTCCTTGTTCTGGAGTTCTTCTGTGGTTTTGCCTTTTTTCGTGTATTTCGTGGTTCCAAGTTTTTTGTCCACGACCCACTGTTTGTTAGTTCCGGGATTGAAGTTTTCTCTCCCTAAGATTAAAATATTTATAGGATCTTTTAATTTATATAGATAAAAACAGGAGAGGAAACATGAGTGTTAATTTGTTCGAAAAGACAACGAATAAGAAAGTTTTAGGAATCAACAGCCTCGGCCGAATAGGCAAACTGACTTTATGGCATCACATCGGCAGAAAATATTTTGATGAAATAATTATCAATCAAGGACGAGAAATAGGCAGAAGCCTCGCTGACACTGCCCAATTCATAGAAAAAGACTCCACTTACGGCAGCATGCACAGATTTCTCTATGGCGTTTATGCAAAACCATGTATAAAAATCATCGACGAAGTTGAAGGCAAACTGATGATAGACGGAATACCCGTAACTATTCTCAGAAAAAACAGAAATCCAAAAGACATAGGCTGGCGAAATTATGGCGTTGAAGTTGTAGCTGAATGTACAGGAGCATTTATAGACCCGACAGTTCCCGAAGATGATGCCAAAGGCTCTATCAGAGGCCATCTGCTCAGCGGAGCGAAGGCTGTGATAAATTCTTCTGCTTTTAAAATCAAAGATAAAGCAAAAACCGCTCCAGAAGATTCAATTACACTGATTTACGGCATAAACCACGGCTCTTTCGATCCTGAAAAACACAAATTGATTTCTGCCGCTTCTTGCACTACCACCGGCCTTGCCCACATGATTAAACCACTTCTGGAAGACAGGCTCACCGCAAACATGCTTACGGCTTCAATGTCTACCATCCATGCCGCCACTAATACCCAAACCGTTATGGATTCTGTTCCTCAAGCCGGCGAAAAAGACCTGCGAAAAGGCAGAAGCGTTCTGAACAACATAATACTTACATCGACCAATGCCGCTCAAGCCTTGGCACAAGTTATACCTGAGATATCGGCTACCGGCTTCATGGCTGACTCTATCCGTATCCCGACCCCGACAGAATCATTGATTATACTTAACGCGACCTTCCAGGTTCCAAAAGATGCTCTTAATGAAAAAACCGAGCTGACACGCGAATATATAAACAATCTTTACAAAAAAACGGCTGCTTCCAGCCCGTTATTGGTTTTCTCTGAAGAGCAAAACGTATCATGCGATATGGCTGGCTTGGATGCCGCAGTAGTAATTGAAGGACAATTCAACCACACCAGAACCGCATTCCTCAAAATGAAACTGGAAGGCTTTGCCGATTTGCCTCAGGAAGTATTAAAACATATTCCTGGCGGAGTTCTTGAACTGCCTGTTGTCCACGCCAAACTCTTCGGATGGTATGACAACGAATTCGGCAGCTATACCAACAGACTCGGCGACCTGACAGTCCACATCCATAAATCTCTTTCTTAAAACCGTTCTATCCACAGATTACACAGATTTTTATTTGAATAAAAAAATTTAATTGTTCGTGGTTTTAAAGCAAGCATAAGAGTAAAAACGATTTATTGTTTTTGCAAAGTCTCTGAGTAAATCTCGAATATTTAGAAAGTTTACTTCCTAAATATTCGGGGTTAAGCAGAGACGAAGGCTACAATTTGATTCGATAGAATCAAGTGTGCCAATGTGCTTTCTTTGTTATTTACCCTTCATCTGTGTTAATCTGTGTAATCTGTGGATGAAAAATATTTTGTCCTTTTCGTATATTTCGTGGTTTGAAAAATGATCGATTCGCTTCTGCCGCTTTTGCTCTTATACTACGGAACAGCCTACTTCTCAGGCTGCTTTGTCTGTTTTGAGCCTTTAAGAGGCCTGCTCCTTTGGCTGGTAATAAATGCTCTCCTTTTGACTCTCTATAAGCTTTTTCTCAAAAAAGCATCTAAAAGAGGCTATTTCAATAAAGCTGTAAAAATAAGCGGCAAAGCAGAATTGCTTGCCGCTGTTTCTGTGGTTCTGCTCTTTGTTTTCACAAAACCTTCTGAACTTTTTGCCGTAAAAGCTTCAAACTGGGCAGAATTTACAGACATAACTTTATCTTTGATTCTATACAGCATACTGATTTATGCTGTTTATTCGATTGATTATGCTTTTCGAAGACGCTTTTTTCCTTTAACTCCCGACAATAAAGCTGTATTTTTCAGAGAAAAAGCTTCAGGTCTCATTATTGGCTTGCCGCTTATTATTCTATGGCAACTGTTTGATTCTGTTACAGCCAGCAATTCAGGATTTTACGGCGAGATCTGTTCAATCCTTCTTTCTCCTCTGTTTTTTGCAGCTGTGCTGATTTTTGTGCCCAAACTTCTCAATATGGCTTGGCAAACAGAAGATCTGGATAATGGCAAGCTGGTCTCGGACCTAAAAGACTTGGCAGAGAAAGCAAAAGCGCCTGTAAGAGGAGTAAAAGTCTGCAAAGCCTTCGGAGAAGGTGTCGCCAACGCTGCCGTTTCAGGCGGACACAGAAAATTGAGATATATTTATTTGAGCTCTTCATTAATAAAGCTTCTCACAGATGAAGAACTAAAAGCTGTGATAGCTCATGAACTTGGGCATATAAGACTGAAACATCTGCAAAGCTATCTGTTTTACTCTGTTTGTCTTACATTCTTTTCATTGCTTCTGAAAATTTATCTTTATATAAATTTTTACGGCGACTATATGGAAACTCTCGCCTTTTCACTGACAACCGGAATCATCTTTCTTATAGTTTTTATCTTAAGCTTTTCTTATCTTTCAAGGCAAGCAGAGCGAAAAGCCGATGAATTTGCTTTTATAATAACTGACGGCAAAGATTTCGCTTCAGCTTTAAACAAAATCTCCAGTGATTACCACTACAATTGGAAATATCCGCCTTGGATTCATCTTCATCCGCTTACTCAAGATCGGAAAAAAGCAGGAAATAATTATGAAAACAAAGAAGGAGCCTTAAAAAAACTGGAATATAAATCCTATTTTGTTTTTTGTAGTTTTATTTTCTTCTCGCTTATTTCAGGATTATTACTTTTTCATCCTATTAAAGATATAAAGGCTTTTTCTGACTGTTTAAAACATGTTGAAAACTGTGATTTGGAAGCTTTTAAAACAAGATTTGCCTCTTTGCCTCCAAAGCTTCAGAAGCATAAAGTCCTTTATAAAGAGATCCTCAAAACCTCTCTAAAAGAAAACAGGGCTTCAGCCGCTCTTGCCGCTATGCTTGAGCTGGAACTGAAGCCCGAGGTTTTCTCCGCTTCAGAGATACTTCATCATGCGTGTTCTCCAGTAGTTGCTTTTGACTTCAAGGTCATGCAGCTTGCTCTGGATCTTTTTAACTTCGGCGGAATTCATGGCGTACCCCTGTTGAATGAGTTTCTCAATCATATCGAGGCTCCTCTCCGTCAACTCTGAGTAGAGCCTGATCTGCGCCATGACGTTTTGTTCGTTTTCCGGAACGTTCATGTTGACAGTTTCAGACATATATATTCTCCCGATAGCTTATTTGCTATAGGCCTTATCGGCAGAATTTAAACTTCTCTTAACCATTTAACGGCAAATGCGTTCAACTATGAAACACACAGGCACAAACCTGCAGGGAGTAGGGGTTAGGGATTAGTTGTTAGATCACTGTCCACTGTTTTTCAGCATGAAAAAAACAGCAGCCTTGACGTTAAAAAAAAATCGTCTATATTGTAAGCGAATAGACTTGAGCGAGGTAAAAGCAAATGAAAATAAAAACATCCGGTTTTACTCTAATGGAAATCATGGTTGTTATTATAGTTGTGGCAGTTTTAGCTTCAGTCGCAGGTCCCATGATCGGTTCTGTAACAGACCAAGGCAGAGAATCCGCCACAAAATCTAAGATGTCTTCTCTAAAAAGCGCGATCATAGCTTATAAAAATGATATAGGAAGATATCCAAGTTGTGGGGATCCCAAGCAAGCAGCCTCTTATGATGCTTCAAAAATTCTTCAAGATACTGAAGAAGGAAATGTTCTTGCAACCGATGAATGGGACACTATGTTTAGTACCGCTGAAGCTGGAGACAAAGTTCCTAAAGCCACTTATAGCAAAAAATGGACCGGTCCTTACATGGACAGCCTCCCAGCAGATTTTATGTTTGACTCTTGGGGCAATAGAATCCAATATCTAGTCCATGATAAAAACCTTTATCTTTGGTCTCCTGGAGCAGACAATATTTATAACGTTACTAACTTCCCCAACGGCGGAACAGATGATAATGATGACATTATAGTTTCGATAGCCAGATTTCGAACAAGCTTTCAGAAAAAATCACAAGTTATAGATTTAAATGGTAATTCAGCTGTCCTTGATTTTAGCTCTGCTACTAGTTTTCCTGGAACAATATAATCACAGAGAAATAACTTAATAGGCAATATTAACTATATTTCTCTGATAACCAACTACTTCCGAGGGCATAAAAAACCTCGGAGTTTTTTTTATTAGAGCTTCATATCTTTCGCAATTGACAAATATTGCCCTTTAGAATATATTAGTAATTACTAATATACTAATCTAAAAAAAACAAATAAAACTCTTTCGAATCATCAACTAATTAAAATGTTTTTGCTTGATTATTTAGTTCTAAACTATTTCGCCACCCACTAACTATAAAAGAGTTCTATAGACATAAATCTTTTCAAACTTAAAATTACGGAGCGTCAAATATGTCAAAAGCCAAGAAGAAAGCTGTAGTAGCAGACCATTGCGTATCCTGCGGGACATGTGTAAAAGAATGCCCTATGGGAGCTTTGTCTATTCCGCAAGGCATAATAGCAATTGTAGATTTGAACAAATGCGTCGGTTGCGGAAAATGCGCCAAAGTTTGCCCTGCCAATGCAATAGAAATAGCAGAGAGGGAGGCAAGCAATGCGTAAGAAAAAGTGGAACGATTACCTCTGGATTTTCACTATAATTTATTTCTCTTTAAGCATATTTAATATCTTATTTGCTTGGCTAGGCATGATATGCTTCATAACACCGCTTTTATTTGCTCTTATTCCAGGAAATAAAGGCTATTGCAACAACTATTGCGGAAGAAGCCAGCTTTTGACTCTGCTTGGAACAAAGTTCAAGCTATCCAGAAATAAACCTACTCCGAAGTTTTTATATTCAAAATGGTTTCGCTACGGATTTTTGATATTCTTTATGACAATGTTCATGTTGATGCTTTTCAACACTTACCAAGTATTTAAAGGAAAACCCTTGCAAGAAGTTGTCACTTTGCTTTGGACCTTTAAACTGCCTTGGAATTGGGCGGATCTCTCGGGAGTGACTCCCTGGGTTGCACAATTTTCCTTCGGATTCTTCAGCGTAATGGCCACTTCAACTATTATAGGCCTTGCAGCTATGGCTCTTTACAAACCAAGAACCTGGTGTTCTTTTTGCCCTATGGGAAGTATGACACAAGCAATCTGCAAAATAAAAGCCGGCACGGAAAAAAAACAAGATGAATAAAATAGAAGAAAATGCAAAAAAACTCTCTGAACTTCTCAAGGTTCTTTCAAACCAGCATCGCCTCCTTATTTTATGCAATTTGATTGAAAAAGATCACACAGTTAGCGATTTGGGAAAAAAACTGCCCCGTATAACTCAATCTGCATTATCTCAGCATCTAGCTATTTTGAAAGCTCATGGCATTCTGGACTCTGAAAAAGAAGGCCAAACTGTTACCTATTCGCTCGCAGACGACCGCATCAAAGCTGTTATGAGAATACTGAAGGAAAAATACTGCTAAAAACCACGGAAAATTTTATCCACAGATGACACAGATAAGAACCAAAAAATGTAAAAAGTTGAAGAAAATCTAGAAAATTATCAAAATATCAATTCTTTTTTCCGTGTATTCTGTGTGTTCTGTGGTTTAAAGAGGGTTTAAATTTTCTTCGTGATTTTCGTATATTTCGTGGTCGCAAAATTCTTATTGCTGTTCGACGAAGCGTTTTACCCTATTAAACTCATCCTGGAAATCAGGGTCTTTTTTCAGCATCTTTTCTATTTTAGAGCAAGAGTGCATCACAGTCGTATGATCCCGGCCGCCGAATTTTGAGCCGATTTGAGCCAAAGAATAATCTGTGTACAATTGACAAAGCTTCATGGCTATTTGTCTGGGAAGAACCAGATTTTTTTGCCTTCTTTTGCCAGTCATTTCGGCTTTGGAAATATCATAAAACTTGGAAACTCTGTCTTGAATAGCGTTTACAGTTATTTTGCCAGCCGCATTTTCTCTAATTATGTCTTTAAGCACCTGATCAACCAGATCTTTGCTGATAGGTCTGCCCATGATTCCTGAGAAAGCCAGCACGCTGCTGAAAGCTCCCTCCAAAGCTCTAATGTTAGAAGTTACGCCTTCCGCCAAATAGAGAATCACATCATCGTTGACTTCTACCATAGATTTTTTGGCGCAGTTTTTCAAAATAGCCGCTCTTGTTTCCAAATCGGGCGGCTGAATATCAACTGTTACGCCCATACCGAATCTTGAAGCCAAACGCTCTTCAATATCTGGTATCAATTCCGGCAAAGTATCTGAAGTAAGAACTATTTGCTTTTTTTGTTGAAAAAGTTCGTTGAATGTATGGAAAAACTCTTCTTGAGTTTGTTCTTTGCCTGCGAAAAACTGAACGTCATCTATAAGCAAAAGGTCTGTTTTTCTATATTTAGTGCGAAAAGAAACGTTTTTTTTATCTTTTATGGAATCTATAAACTCATTTGTAAAAGCTTCTGAAGAAAGATAAGAAACTTTTGCCTTTGGATTTTGCTTTAAAACTTCTCTGCCTATAGCTTGAATCAGATGGGTTTTACCCAAACCGACTCCGCCATATATAAATACCGGATTATGCAATTCGCCCAATTTTTCAGTAAGAGAACGACAAACAGTATAAGCGAACTGATTGCTTTTCCCTACCACGAAAGATTCAAAAGAATACTTGCTATTGAACATATCCGCATAGCGCGGAGGAATCTGAGATTTAGGCTGTTCTTCTTTTTCTTCCTCGCGAAATGCCGGCAAATTTTGTTGAACCGGTTTATTAGGCGAAACATTCCCTTTAACAATTTTGAACTTCAGCGGAGGAGTTTCATTCGAAAGAATTTCAGAGAGTGTCGGCGAAAAATGTTCTCTAGCCATAGCGACTACAAAATCATTCGCCCCTTCAATAGTGAGAGTTCCATCAGACAATTCAGATGGGGAAAGCCATTCAAGATGATGTTTGGAATTTTCTCTGATATTTTCGCTTGTTCCTATAGCTGTTTTTATCTTTTTCCATATTGTGTCTAGAGACTGTTGCATTAAAAACCCCTTAAACATTGTACACAACTTAAAAAGCGAAGTTGCTTCAAGAAAGCCAGTCTGTACGGCTTTTATATAAAATCAGGATGTTGGATAATAGCAAAATAAAACCCAAGAGGCAATGATTTTAAAGTATTTTTGTTTTGATAATGTACACACTTATACTGTGAAAAACCTGTTAATAACATGTTGAAAACTCAAAAAAAAGAGTTAAAAACTTTTTTTCCAAAATCTATTGTGGGTAAAGTGTAAAAAAAAACTGTTTATCAACAATCTTTTACACAAACTTTAAGTCTTTAATAGAAAGCTGTACAGATCCTTTTCCACAGTTTCCACATAGCCTATTATGAGTAATACTATTGTATAAAATTCTTTTAAATAAAAAAATCATAATAATTAGCTTCCGGGCAAAAGATTGCGAAATGAAAAACATTCCGGTATACTCCGATTCACGAGGTTTTTATGGCAAAAAAGAAACAGCTGGACACAAACAAACAACAAGCTCTTACAGCTCGCTTGGAAGAGCTTATAAACTTTGCAGGCGAGAACAATTTGGCTGAACTTTCACTTAAAACAAAAGAATTTTCTTTCAAAGTTAAGAAGCCTAAACAAAAAGTAATTTCAGATATAAAACTGGCTCCTATAACTCTTTCAGAGCTGGCTCCTATAACTCTTTCAGAGCCAGCACCCATAGCAACTCCTAAAAAAAAAGCTGCTGTGTCTGAAGATAATTATGATAATCACAAAACAATAGTAACACCTGTCAGCGGCACTTTTTACGAAGCTGCTTTGCCTGGCGGCAAGCCCTTTGTAAAATGCGGAGATACAATCTATGCTGGACAAACAGTTTGCATTGTAGAAGCAATGAAAATGATGAATGAGATCAAAGCCGACAAAGACGGAAAGATTTTAAAAATTCTGCCTAAAAACGGAATGCCTGTCGGTAAAGGCGATGTGATACTCATATTGGAAGGCTGATACAGATAGCTTATATTCTGGGAGCAGAGTTTGGGAACCTGGAAAAATCCTAACTCTCTTTCCTGCTTGCTACTGTGTTATTAACAAAATTAACAGCAGTTTTAATTTTCTGAGCAGAGATAATATTTAAAATACGGTGCTTTTACATAAGGGAGAGGAAATGAAAAAATACGATTATATAATTATAGGCGGCGGTCCTGCGGGGTACACTCTTGCCATGACTTTGGCTTCTGACGGAAACAAAACAGCTTTGGTTTCTGAAACCCATGAAGTAGGCGGAACATGCCTGAATTGCGGATGTATCCCCACCAAAGCTTTACTGGCTTCCGCTGTCGGTTACGCAAAACTTCAGAACATAGAAGAATTGGGTCTTTCATGCGGCAATGTTTCTTACGACCTTTCAAAAATTTCAGAGCGTAAAACTGCCATAGTGGAGAACTTGAAGAAGGGCGTTTTGGGCGGTCTGAAAAAATCAGGTGTTGAGCTTTTTGATTCCAGAGGCAAACTTATGCCAGGCAAAAAAGTTCTTTTGGAAAAAACAGGCGAAACTATAGAAGCAGACAAAATAGTGCTGGCTACAGGCTCTAAAGCAGTTGTGCCTTCTTTTGTGCCGCAAGACAGAAATCTATTTATGAGCAGCGATGAAGCTTTGCTTTTGAAAGATGTGCCTGAAAATCTTCTTGTGATAGGCGGCGGAGTTATAGGTATTGAGTTGGCTCAGGTTTATTCCTTTTTAGGCTCAAAAGTTGTTATAGCTGAAATGGCAGATCAGATACTGCCAGGACTTGATAAAGCTGTAGCAAAACGTTTGCTGGCAGAGTTCAAAAAGAACGGAATTGAGATAAATGTTTCTTCACCGGCAGAGAACCTGCAAAAAACAGCTGACGGCAAGGTTTCAGCCAAGATAAAGGGAGAAGAAAGACTCTTTGACAAAGCTCTTGTCGCTATAGGCCGCAAACCGGCTCTTTCTTGTTTTGATGAATCAGCTCAAGTGGAACTTGACGGAGCCTTTATTAAAACAAACGACAAGTTTGAGACTTCTGTTCCTGGCGTTTACGCGTTAGGAGATTTGATTAAAGGCCCAATGCTGGCTCACAAGGCTTCTTATGATGCCAGAATTTTCTATTTGCAGCAAAAAGGACAAGAAATTAAACCTGATTATGCTTGGTGTCCAGGTTGCGTTTATACTCTCCCCGAAATAGCATGGGTAGGCAAAAGCGAAGATGCTTTGAAAGCGGAAGGAATAACTTATAAAACAGGCAAAAGTTTATATTCTGCAAACGGAAAAGCTTTGTCTGCAGGCGCTTCTTCCGGACAAGCCAAAGTTCTCTTAAGCGAAAACAATGAGCTTTTGGGAGCATCTATTTGGGGCGACTCAGCTTCTTTGTTGATTCAGTCGCTTAACATGGCAGGCAAATTTGCTTTGAAAGCGGAAGATATTCTTAATCTTATTGTTGCCCACCCTACTCTTTCAGAAATACTTTCCGAAGCTTTTGAAAACGCCTTGAGATGAAGGTTGCAGCAGGTTATTTGAATTTTCCCGAGTGGAAAGAAGAATTCAAATCTGAAATAGAACTCTTTAGCAAATCTTTGCTGAGGAGTTTTCCTATTTTAGGCAAAGAAAACTGGGAACCCGGCTTTTTCACTTTGGATTTCGAAAACTTTTCTGCTTCTGTCAAGACAGGCATAGTCTTTGATGGAGGTTCTTTGCCGGAAAATTGCCAAACAGAAAGTATCATTACTTGTGACCCGGATTTGGCTATTAGGCGCTTAAAGGATAATAAAGTTGTCAAAACAGGTTTTTATGGCGCTATGGGCAGTTCCTTTAACTTTTTTAGAATTTTCTCATCTGAAGCGGAACTGGAAAAACCTGCTTTTCTTTGGGCTCAAAACGATCCGGCTTTAAGCTTCGCTCTTTCATTGGCCGAAACAGAAGATAAGACCCTTCAAGAAGCTTTACATGAAGCTCAATGGAATAAATTGGCTGAAGCTAAGCCTACTCTTCATATTCACGGTTTTTTGTCTGTGAAGCGTTTGATTTTACAGGCAGCCAAACTTTTTGGAATTTTAATTCCGCAGGAACAGATATATGTAAAAGGCATTGCGGACCTAGACTTGACAGATTTGCGAATTTTAAAAGAACGAGGTTACTCTGTAAGGATGGTAGCTAGGGCTGATTGTTCTGAATCTTTGCCGAAAGCTTCTGTAGAACCATGTGTTTTATCAGGAGGCTCGATTTTTTCGAAAGGCAAGCCAGGAAATGAGACATTGCTTGTAAAATCAGACTGCGGAAAAGAAAGTTTTTTCTGTTGTCCCGGGAATCTGAATCGTCACAAAATTTCTGGAATAATCGCAGATTTGGAAGAAAGCGAAAGGTATGTCGGAGAGCTGAAATTTATGAAGGAGCTAAAAGAATTTCAAGATCCTTTTTACGTAAGTTTCAAAATGATAAATCAGAGAGATACTTTTGCAGAAGCAGCTAACCTTTTCAAAGAACACGATATAGGCATTTTAGCTTTTTCTTCAGAGGCTGCTTTCGGTGAAAGTGAGATTTCTTGTGAAAAAAGAACCTTTTTGATAACAGAAAAGACTGAGCGAAAAAAGCTTGAAAAAGCTTTAAAATCTCTTAAGAAGAAAGTTCCTTTGGCGGAAACGGTCTCTGTTTTCCCGCTTTTGAATTTGTAACAATGTTTTTACCTGGCGAAATATCTGTAAGAAAGTATGGCGGCTCTTCGATGTATTCCGCAGAGCGCATAAAACAGGTCGCAAAAAAGTTAGCTTCCCAGGTCAGGCAGGGTGACAAAATGCTTTTGGTCGTGTCCGCCATGGGCAAAACCACCGATGAGCTGTTGAAACTTATTGCTTCTGTCAGCTGTGATCCGGAAAGAAGAGAGACTGATCAGGCTTTGGCAACGGGTGAAATGATAAGCGCTTCTTTAATGGCTATGTCATTGCGGGAAGCTGGATTGAAGGCTTCTTCTTTTAATGCTTTTAACTTAGGCTTGAGAGGCGATTTTCTGGAAGGCGAATACAGTATTTGCGGGATGACTTCCAAAAATAGACTCAATGATTTTTTTAAAAAAAGCGACATAGCTGTTGTAGCTGGTTTTCAAGCTTTAAATGAAGACAATGACTTGGTAACTTTAGGCCGCGGCGGTTCAGATTTGACAGCTGTTTTTATGGCAAAGGAGCTGGGACAGAAGCTTTGCGAAAAATATACTGACGAAGATGGTATTTATACGGCAGATCCTTCCATGATCGCAGAAGCTGAAAAACGCTGGCATTTGGATTATGAAGAAATGGCTGTTTTGGCTGATTACGGAAATAAGATTCTTCATCCGCGTTCAATAGAAATGGCTAAGCAAAACTCAATAAGAATTCATGTTAGATCTTCTTTTTCTGACTTGGAAGGCAGTGTAATTGGTCCGGAAGGGGATCCTGAAATAAAAATTAAAAGTCTTGCTGTAACAGAGCAAATTTTTTACGCTTTTGTAAAAGGGAAAGAAGTTAAAAGGAGCTTTCAAACAGAAAAACTCCCTTTCAAACCGCTTTTTTTAGGCAAGTTAGAAGAAGGTTTGGCTATAGGCTATTCGAGCAAAGATTCTTTTGAAGCAGTATTAAGTGTTTTAGAGTTGGCTGAAGAAAGCAAAGCCCTTTCTGTAGATAACACCACTAATCTAACAACTCTCACTCTTTCAGGCAATGGCTTGGAAAGTTTTCCATATTTGGCGGATAAATGTCTGCAACAGGTTTTATCCTCAGGAATAGAACCTAAGGCTTTTGAGCATGCAGGAAAGCGTCTGTCTTTCGCAGTAACCAAAGAGTCTGCTTCTAAACTTGCCGCTTTGCTGAATCAAATCGCTATCAGCAATAGCGGCTAGTGCTTTATAACATATAAATATTTATTATCGGACAGATTTGTTCCTGATTTGAAAAATAACCTGAAAAGGTGTATCATATATTGCCTCCAGCTTTTCGGGGGGTAATATTCGTTAAACGGTTATTAGAAGATGGATGATGGCAGAATTAAAAAAACGGTTTCCGTGAATTTTTCTCTTATGAGCTCCCTGAAAAAAATCAGGGAAGACGAATCTAAGAATTCAGGCGGATCCAAATCATTTAATCTGACACCAAGCGAGATTATATCCTTAGGAAGGCTCATTAACACTTGGCCTTCAATAGTGGGCGGCGCTTTGGGCAAAAACACTTGCCCTTACAGGTTGTTCAGAAACACTCTCTATATAACTGTTTCAGATAGCCAATGGATGCAAACCCTTCTTTTTTATCGAGAAGAAATAATAAAAAAGACATCAGCTTTTTTTTCAGACTTTAAGATTTCTAGAATAAGCGCCAAAATAGGTCCTATTCCGGAAGAATATTCTTCTATGATCAAGAAGAAAGAAAGTTGGCCTGACTGGAGAAAAGAAGAAAAAATAGATCTGCGCGATACCGGTGTCGAAGAATTGAATCAAACCCTTGAAAGATGCAGACAGAAAATGAATGCCAGAGTAAAGGGCTTGGAAACCTCAGGTTATAGACTTTGCAAGATATGCAGAGGTTCTGTAACACGTTCTGCTGACAGAGTCTGTGCCATATGCTTGTTCACTGCCTCTCAAGACAGAAGAGAGCAGACCTTGCTCAGAATTAAATCAGAAATAGCAGAAGTTCCTTGGATTAGCAAACAAGAACTTTTAAGCATAGATCCTGAACTTACTGATACCGAATATGAAACACTCAAAAGTTCTCTTCTGACGAATTCTCTATCTTATGTCAGGGAACTTGCGGAAGATCTTGCGGAAGGCTATGAACCTGCCGCTTTTGAAGCTATGAAAGCAGAAATGGCTAGGGCTCTGATTTTATATAAAAACATGATGCCTGACGAAGCTGATGCCGCTATGAGAGATCCTGCCAATTATCCTGACAGCAATTGGTCTGAATGGCTTGGAATCACTCAAGACTTGGATTGAACCTCTTTGCGGAAATTGCCGCTTATATGAAGGAGCTTTAAATGACAGAAGAAAACACAACCCTAACTCAGACAACAAAGCAGGAAGCGCCTGTAAAAGACGCATTTCTGCCGGAAGCTTCTGATATCTTGGAAAACTCTGAAATAACAGAAATTCACCGCCACCATACAGATCCTGATTATTCGGCCGGCAATATCCGTGTTCTTGAAGGCATGGAAGCTGTCAGAAAGCGCCCTGGCATGTATATAGGCGGAACAGGACAAGCCGGATTGCACCACCTTGTTTGGGAAGTAGTTGACAACAGTATCGACGAAGCCTTGGCCGGCCATGCTTCCGTTATAGTTCTTAATATGTATGAAGACGGCTCTATTTCTGTTTTTGACGATGGCAGAGGTATACCTACTGACATTCAGGAGCAAACAGGCAAGTCCGCGATGGAAGTCATTTTTACTGTTCTTCACTCCGGCGGCAAGTTTGATAAAAAGAGCTATAAATATTCAGGCGGCTTGCACGGTGTAGGTATTTCTGTTGTGAACGCTCTCTCAGAATGGACAGAAGTTAAGGTTTGGCGTGACGGAAGCATTTTTGAGCAGTCTTTCCGCAGAGGCGAAAAATACAGCGAAATGACCGTGACAGAAGGCGATGATCGCACAGGAACATACATCAGATTTAAACCTGACGCTGAAATATTCCCGGAAACAGAATTCAGTTATGAAATTTTGGCTAAACGTCTTAGAGAATTAGCCTTCTTGAATAAAGGCATTAAAATTATTCTCAGAAACAAAGCATTGCGCAAATGCTACTCTTTTGAATATGCGGGCGGTATAAGCAGTTTCGTAGAATTTCTGAATGAAAGCAAAAATCCGATTTTCAAAGATGTTATTACTTTTACCAAAGAAAAAGACGGCATAGAAGTGGACGTAGCCATTTCTTACAATGACTCTTATGCTGAACAGTTTTTTGCCTTTGTAAACAACGTAAATACCATTGACGGCGGAACTCACGTCGTGGGTTTCAGAAGCGCTTTGACTAAGGTTTTCAACAAATATTTAAAAGAAAATCCTGACATTTTAGGTAAAAACAAAGGCAAAGTCGATGATATCAAGTTTATAACTGACGACACCAGGGAAGGCATAATAGCTGTGCTTTCCATAAGAGTTCCCGAGCCTCAGTTTGAAGGCCAAACAAAGGGTAAGCTTGGCAACCCTGAAGTTCGAGGCATAGTCGATCAGATTGTGAATGAAGAACTTTATGACTATTTCGAGCAGAATCCTTCTATAGCCAGACCTGTTATGGAAAAAGTTTTGCTTTCAATGCAAGCCAGAGAAGCGGCTCAAAAAGCCCGTGAAATTACACGCAGGAAAACCGCTCTTGAAGGCGGCGGCTTGCCTGGCAAGTTGGCTGACTGTTCCGAAAAGGATCCTGCGAAAAGCGAACTTTTCATAGTGGAAGGTAACTCGGCCGGAGGTTCCGCAAAGCAAGGCAGAGACAGAAGAACTCAGGCTATTTTGCCCCTCAGAGGCAAGATTTTGAATGTTGAAAAAACAAGACTTGAAAGAGTTCTGAACAGCGATACAATCAGAGACTTAATCAACGCTATAGGCACTAATATCGGAAAAGATGATTTTGATATTGAAAAGGCAAGATATCACAAAATCATAATCATGACTGACGCCGACGTTGACGGAGCTCATATACGCACTTTGCTTTTGACCTTCTTCTTCAGATATATGCCGCAAATTATAGAAAAAGGCTATCTGTATGCGGCTCAGCCTCCACTTTATAAGCTAAAAAGAGGCAAGGTGGAAAGATACGCTTACAGTGATGAAGAAAAAGATAAGCTGCTTGCGGAAGTCTTTGAAAATTCAGACAAAGTTGTCTTGCAGCGCTATAAAGGTCTTGGTGAAATGAATCCGGAACAGCTTTGGGAAACAACCATGAATCCGGAAACCAGAACTTTGAAAAAAATCCGTGCGGATGATGAAACTGAAGCGGACAGAATTTTCTCGATACTTATGGGCGAAAAAGTGGAACCTAGAAGAAACTTTATTACCACTTATGCCAAACAAGTCAGAAATCTTGATATTTAATAACAGGAGCCACAATGGATATAGATAACGAAAACATGGTAAATCAAGATCTGAACCAAGATATGGAACAGGACGTTTACCAAACAGAACCTGAAAATTTTGACGGAGGCTCCGGCGGCGGAGGTCTGCCTCCTGGCGGATCCAAGTATATAAATATCGAAGACGATATGAAAACTTCCTATTTGGATTACGCCATGAGCGTAATAGTAGGAAGAGCTCTTCCTGATGTCAGAGACGGGCTTAAACCTGTTCACAGGCGTATTCTTTATGCCATGTACGACCAGGGAATAACCAGCAGAAAACCCTACGTCAAGTCAGCAAGAACTGTCGGGGAAGTTCTCGGTAAATATCACCCCCACGGCGATGCGGCTGTTTATGACACTCTTGTCAGAATGGCTCAGGATTTCAGTCTCAGGTATCCTCTTATTGACGGTCACGGCAACTTCGGCTCGGTAGACGGCGACGCGGCAGCGGCGATGCGTTATACGGAAGCCCGTCTAGCTTCGTTGTCGGAAGAGCTTTTGCGTGACATAGATATGGATACCGTGGATTGGACTCCGAACTTCGATACTTCGCTTAATGAGCCCGAAGTTTTGCCTTCCAAGTTCCCTAATCTCCTTGTCAACGGTTCGTCAGGCATTGCAGTCGGCATGGCCACTAACATGCCTTCTCATAATCTCAATGAGGTTGTTGACGGTATACTTGCTCTGATAAAGAATCCTGAGATAACTTGGGAAGAATTGATGGAGTATGTTCCAGGTCCGGATTTCCCCACGGGCGGCATTATAATGGGAGCTAATGGCATCAAAGAGGCCTACTCGACAGGCAGGGGCACAGTAGTTGTCAGAGCCAGAGTTGAAATAGAAGACTATGGCAAAGGCCGTGAAAGAATTGTTGTAACAGAATTGCCATATCAGGTCAACAAGGCAAGACTGGTGACAGCTATTGCAGATTTGATAAAAGACAAGACTATTGATGGAATCTCAGATCTGAGAGACGAATCCAGCCGCGAAGGCATGCGAGTTTGTATTGAGCTGAAAAAAGGCATCAGTACAGATGTAGTCTTGAATCAGCTTTACAAGCGAACGCAAATGCAATCTTCCTTTGGCATTATTAACTTGGTTCTGGTAGACAACAGACCTGTAACATTGCCTTTGAAAGATCTCATGTCCCATTATCTTGGACACTGCGAGACCGTTATTCGCCGAAGAACAGCCTATCAGCTGGGCAAAGCGGAAGACAAAGCCCATATTCTTGAAGGTTTGACCATAGCTCTTGAAAGCATAGACGCGGTTATTGAGCTTATCAAATCATCAAAAGAGCCTCAGGAAGCCAAGGAAGGCTTAATGACTACCTTCTTCCTCTCGGAAAGACAGGCTCAAGCAATTCTTGATATGAGATTGCAGCGCTTGACAGGTCTTGAACGCGACAAGATTATGCAGGAATATCATGAAACCTTGGCGCTGATTCAGCAATACAAAGAAATTTTGGCCAATGAGCGCAAGGTTTTTGAAATAATTGAAAGAGAACTCATCGA
>JGI24710J26742_10000086_pt1 | contig 72146 bp, 62 predicted proteins | sample BioPla2DNA2_FD_26742 | JGI IMG/M metagenome (IMG submission 26742) | reverse complement strand
GCACCCGCTTCACGCAACTTAGTCGTTATAAAGCCGTCTTTTGGGGGATAGTAACCTTCGAGAGAAATCGATCCTGCCGTCGTAGGCATGTCATTAGTGTTCACGTTATCTTTTAACAGCACAGGAATGCCGTGGAGCGGCCCGGTGAAATCTCCAGTTTCATGAAACACGCGATCCAGTCGATCCGCCTCATCAATCGCATGAGGATTCACAACAATGATTGAATTGAGTTTCGGTCCTTTTTGATCATAGGCGTCGATGCGGGCAAGATAAGCCTCAACGAGCGCGCGGCATGTCAGCGACCCTTCACGTATCGCATCATGTACATCTTTTATCGTCGTTTCCATCAGTTCAAAACGATTCATAGCTTTACCCCCTTTATTTGAAAAACGGAGCGCACCTCTGTTTGATGCGCTCCGCTGTCATTGAGAAGAACAAGACCATTTCGTTGACCTTCTCAGAAACAATGTTGTGATAACGTATTGCGTCTCACGGTTAAACCTTAAGAGACCTTAAGAGAAGAAGTTCAATAAAAGGCCTGCGGCAATCGCAGAGCCGATAACTCCCGCCACATTCGGTCCCATCGCGTGCATCAGAAGGAAGTTTGAGGGGTTGTACTGTTGCCCAACTTTCTGAACGACACGCGCAGCCATCGGCACAGCTGATACACCCGCCGCACCGATCAACGGATTGACCTTCCCCTTGGAAGTCACATACATCAATTTCCCGAGCAATACGCCGCCCGCCGTTCCAATAGAGAAGGCAACTAAGCCCAAGAAAATTATTTTCAGTGTATCAGGATGCAAGAAGAGTTCAGCAGTCGATTTTGCGCCGACAGTCAAGCCAAGGAAGAGGGATACGATATACATCAAACTGCTCTCAATGGCATTTACGAGAAGCGGTACTTTGCCGGACTCTTTAAGCAGGTTGCCAAGCATCAGCATGCCGATTAATGAACCTGCAGACGGCAGCAACAAAATAGTAAACAGCGACACGACGATAGGAAAGAGTACTTTCTCCTGTTTGCTCACCGGGCGAAGCTGTTCCATCTTGACCTTTCGTTCTTTTTCTGTCGTCAGTAACTTCATGATGGGTGGTTGTATGATCGGAACCAATGACATATACGAATACGCTGCAATAGCGATCGGTCCAAGGAGATGGGAAGCCAGTTTCGATGTCAGGAACAGCGCCGTCGGTCCATCCGCACCGCCGATGATGCCGATAGATGCAGCTTCCGGGCCTGTAAATCCCAATGCGACCGCACCCATAAAGGTAAAGAAAATCCCTAATTGTGCCGCCGCACCGAGTAAAAGACTTTTCGGATTCGCGATTAGAGGTCCGAAATCAGTGCCGCAACCTATACACAAGAAGATCAGAGGTGGGTAAATACCCAACTTTGTTCCCTGAAAAAGCAAGTTTACAAGGCCGCCTACATCTTCTGAAGCCAATTCAGCCAGAGGCAGGTTGGCGATCAGCATACCGAACGCGATCGGAATGAGCAGGTATGGCTCGTATCCTCTTCCAATCGCAAGGTAAAGAAAGACGCACGCGATAATGATCATAATGAGGTTGCCGGGAATCATCACCCCGAGAAGCTCCACATTCGGAGTAAAAAGAGGGCCGATTCCTGAAGCATTAATAAAATCAACAATTGCTTGCCACATAGTGTACCTCTACTTGTATGTAACGAGTGGATCTCCGGCAGCCACGTTATCCCCCCTGCCGACTGAAATGCTTGCGATTTCCCCGTCGTGGGGCGCCGGAATCTCGTTTTCCATTTTCATTGCCTCAATCACAACGAGGGTATCGCCTGCTTTAACCTGATCCCCAACATTGACATTGATAGTAAAAATTTTGCCTTGAAGCGGTGCCACCACAACTTCTCCATCACCTGCGGGTGCAGAAACCGGAGCGGGCGCCACAGGAGCAGAAGCAGCCACAGGCGCAGGGGCAGGTGCCGGAGCGACAGGTTGTGCAACAGGCGCCGGAGCGGCGCTCCCCATTTCTTCTACTTGTACTACGTGCTCGACACCATCGATCACGATACGAAACGTTTTAATACGCGACATAATATTATAATTCCTTTCTTAAACTAGCTTTACTAACGTGAGCGCCAAAGCGCGCTCTGAACGCTCGCCTGTTCCCAACCGGAAAGCACCTGACCTGAGCGAACTATTTTCCGTACAGACAGGGTTTGCCCGTCCTGCTCATATGCCTTAATCGCTGCCATGATAATGGCAAGCGTGCGCGCATCTGCGCGTCCCGACGTCTGTGATGACGACGGAGATGAATCTACGGGTTTTGCATCTTTTTTCAGGCTCTGACCTGAGGATCCTGATCCGCTACCAGGCTCATCTTTGTCCTTTTTTTTTGATTTCCGGCTTGTCAAAAAGGCAGTAATATCGACCATGTAGGAAATAGCAAGAAGGACGACGAAGACGACCAGCATGCTGAATACTGAAATCAGTAATGTGTCTATAAAAGTCAATTTATTGACATCAAATAGTAATACCATTTATACCTCCCTCTCCTTACAAGGGAATGTTCCCGTGTTTTTTGGAAACGGTGAGCACGCGCTTGCCCTTGAGCGAATCAAATGACGAGATCAGCCGCTGACGTGTCTCTTCAGGAAGAAGAATATCGTCAATATAACCGCGTGCTGCTGCCATATAGGGATTCATCATTGTGTCTTCATACTCTTTGATCTTGGCAGCACGCTCTTTTTCGGGATCATCTGCATCTCGAATCGCTTTACTGAAGATGATATTGGCTGCGCCGTCTGCACCCATGACAGCGATTTCCGCGCCCGGCCATGCAAGAACAATGTCACCGCCCAGATGCTTAGAGCACATACCGATGTACGCGCCTCCGTAAGCTTTGCGTGTAATCAGCGTCACTTTCGGAACTGTCGCTTCGCTATAGGCGTAAAGTAACTTTGCACCGTGGCGGATGATGCCGCCGTACTCCTGCTGCGTTCCGGGGAGATAGCCCGGCACGTCCACGAGTGTCAGAAGCGGAATATTGAATGCATCGCATGTACGGACAAAACGCGCCGCTTTATCAGATGCATTAATGTCAAGACATCCTGCCATCACTCTCGGCTGGTTGGCGATGACCGCTACGACTTCTCCATTAAGCCGGATATAGCCGGTGAGCATGTTCGTGGCGTAATACTCCTGATATTGAAAAAACTCGCCGCGATCGGCAATCGCCGTGATCACATCGAGCATATTGTATGGCTTAGCTGGATCCTCCGGGACAACGGTGTTCAGTTCCGGACGTTTCGCGTCGGGATCCTCATCACATAGTTGTGCATCCGGTCGTTCCATATTGTTTTGCGGTAGAAAAGAAAGCAGGGCACGTATCTGTCTGAAACAATCCTCTTCATTTGTCGCACGATAGTGAGCGACGCCGCTGAGGCTGTTGTGGGTCATCGCTCCTCCAAGCTGCTGCGACGTTACTTCTTCACCTGTCACCGCCTGAACAACTTTTGGACCTGTAATAAACATTTCACTGGTGTTATCCACCATGAACACATAGTCCATAAGAGCCGGCGAGTATACCGCGCCCCCTGCGCAAGGACCCATGATGACTGAAATCTGGGGTATAACGCCGGACGCTTGTGTATTGTTGAAGAAAATACGTCCGTAGCCGGCCAATGCGTCTACGCCTTCCTGGATACGCGCACCGCCGGAGTCATTAATGGCGATCATCGGAGCGCCGACTTTCAGTGCTGCTTCCTGTGTACGAGCGATTTTCGCTGCATGCTCCTCACCGAGCGATCCGCCGATGACGGTAAAATCTTGAGAAGAAACATAGACAAGACGTCCATTAATGGTGCCGTATCCTGTGATCACACCATCTCCCGGCGCATCCTTTTTGTCCATCTCGAACTCAGTGCTGCGGTGTTTGACAAAAAGGCCGGTTTCTACGAAACTTCGGTCATCCAAGAGCGCGTGGATACGCTCGCGGGCTGTCATTTTTCCGCGTTCATGCTGTCTTGCAACGGCGCGTTCCCCACCACCGGCAAGCAGCTTTTCTCTCAACTCCTCAAACTTTTCTTGTTTTTCTGTAAGCAAGGTTTGTCCCTCCTTCATCTACACCCAAATACGACATGTGCCTTAGCGCCAGCATCCCGTATTTGGGGTTATTATTCATTTTTCCCCTGAAGCTAGACGTTTTAGTTCAGGTTTTTTGATCGCTTATTGGTCTGGTTGAACGCGAGGCACATCATTCTGTGTTTTTTCGTTCAATTCAACCGCAGCTTTCTATTTCTTAAAGACGTCCGGTATGTCGTAAAGTCCGCCAGACCATTCAACGAGATCCTCCAGTGAACGGGCAGCCAATAGATCCGGCGTCGCCTCAGTCGGGTCGATTTCAAGATCGTCGGGGTAGGCAACTTTGCCTTCTGCTCTCAAGGACTCGATGTCAGCCGCGTTCACCCTTTCACCGAGTGCTGTGCCTTGCGCGACAGCAGCCATTAGGCGCGTCCGCTCAGTTTCGCTTTGCGCCATGTAGAGGTAGGCAATGCCTTGCTCTGTGACGACGTGTGAAACATCCTCACCGTAGATCATGACGGGAATACCGGATAGACCTGCTTCTCTGCCAATTTTAACGGCGTCGAGTTCGGGTACAAAGTAGTCACCGTACTTGCCGCGGCTGGAAAGCATCTGTACGACAAGTTTCTTTCCACGGATGAGTGAATTCCCCGGATTCGGCACCATGGCGTTCCAGGCATCCGATGCATGACGGCGTCCGCGCGTATCGTGACCCATGTTCGGGGCGCCGCCGAAACCGCTAAGACGGCCATGAACGACTGTGGAAGAGTTGCCTAGATAATCCATCTGCAAAGTCGCACCCAAGAAGAGATCCATCCCGTAGAGTCCTGCTAACTGTGCCATCGCTCGATTCGATCGAAGCACACCATCCGAACCGATCGCAAAAATATCCCTTCGCGCTTGTGTATAGCGTTCCATGCCGAGCTCGCCTCCAAAAGGATACATGCTTTCGACCCAGCCGCTTTCAATGGCGGGAATCATCGTCGGATGCGGATTCAATACCCAGTTGGTACATACTTTGCCCTTGAGGCCAAGGCGTTCACCGTATGTCGGAAGCAGAAGCTCGATCGCAGCTCCGTTGTAGCCGACACCGTGGTTCAACGAGCGGACCTGATGCTTCGCATAGATGCCCTTGATGACCATCATGCCCATCAAGATGTGTTTATCCTGAATCCTTGCCGGATCGCGTGTGAAAAGCGGTTCCATACCATAGGGCTCATCCGCCTGAACCACAAGATCGACCCAATCGCCAGGGATATCGACGCGCGGCAACGAACCTTCCGAAACTAGTTCGTTGGCCTGTGCAATCACGATCGCATCCTTGAATGCACCGGCTTCTGCCAACACCGGCGTATCTTCCGTGCTGAATCCCGTATAAAGATTGCCCTGACAGTCCGCCTTCTCCGCGGCAATAAGGCATACATCGGGAATCAAATCGACGAAGCAACGCGCATAAAGCTCAAGGTATGTATGGATCGCGCCGATTTTTATTTGTCGGTCGGCCACCATTTGTGAAATCTTTTTGGATTGTTTGCCGGAAAATGCAAAATTAATTTCTTCGGCGATGCCTTTTTCAAAGATAGTCAGGTGTTCATTCATCGTAACGGCCGGCATGATCATATTGAGACGATTTACCTTCTCAGGATTGACACTTGCCAGCGTTTTAGCTAGAAAAGTTGCCTGTTTCTGATTGTCACCTTCCAAGATCACATTCGCTCCGGGAGGAATCACCGTTTCGAGTACGTTGACTGCATCCTCCGTTTTGAAAACTTTGTGATCTGTCCACTTAGACGCCTGCTTAAGTAAAGAGGCTTTACGCTCACGTCTCCTCTGCCAATTCATTGTGCCACCTCCCGCAAACTGCACAAAGCAACGACCCCGTGATCTGAGAAGAAATAATCACGTCCGCGTTGAATCATCAACTTCAATTTTTCGTCAATACTATACAAAAGTATTATTTTCATTATACTCTAAAAAAGCACTTCAGAAACGCCGAAATTGCCTTATTTCAGCCATTTTTGATAAGTCTGTAAGTTAATGCCAAATGCTCATCATTGTTGTGACTTAATATTAAAACAACAGAACAAGAGCATCATCATTGCATGTTATTTTATCATGTCAATTCAATCTCATCAGGTGCAGACTTGGTGGAAATATGAAGCGCTTCTTCTATAAAATGATGTCTCTTTACAGTGTAATCTGAACCGGCAAATTCGTTCGAAGTAGCGTGTGTGGCATTAGGCACGATCCAGAGCGATTTTTTCTCGGAAGCGCAGGCTTCATAAAGTTGCTCACCCATCCACGTAGGAACGAGGCGATCGCTATCGCCGTGAATAATGAATACGGGCACACTCACATGTCGGACGCAATCAAGCGGCGTCGGTTTCTCACCCCATACACCTGCCAATACACCATAAATAATCTGCGTTGTCGCCAGTACGGGAAAGCGAAGAAAAAACGGAAGTTTGTGAAGCATCCACCTACCCTCCTCTCGAAGCGATGTATAGCCACAATCGGCTATAACCGCAACGACAGAAGAAGGCAAATTCGGATCGCCGGCTGCCTTCAGCACGTTGGAGGCACCCATAGAAACGCCGTCAAACACAAACGCGCGCACCTTCTTTTGGTTTTCTCCTGCATCTATTTTTTTCAAATAGTCTATCCACAAGATCAGGTCGTCGTAATGATTTAAAAAAAGATCTGTATAAGCGCCTCCTGTAGGTCTGTGACCGCGAAGCGCAGGCATCAAGACCGAAAAACCTGCCTTCAAATATTGAAGTGCTTCCGTCGCCCGGCTAAGAACATGACCATGCAAGCCATGTACGACCACGGCGCAAGTGCCCTCGAATGGGTTGTCGCATCTTTTCCCAGCGGACTTGTCCACGTGAGCTGAATTTGAAAAAATAGAAGAACTTGGGTGCTCGCTTCCGGTTTTATTGACAGTCTCTCGCTGATCTGAATCTGAAAACGCGGGAAAATACAGCGCGGAAAGTTCAATATCATCTTTACTGATCGTAAGGGATTCATGTGGAAGCGCCATAAGGTCAGCGCGTATCTTTTCCGCCTCATCCGACAAATCTCTTTCCGATGGTGACATTCCTTTCAGCGGGTCGGTCGGATCAAGTTCAAGGCGAGAAGACGTACGGCGGAACAACTGATAACCCATCGTGATCACATGAGTAATCCATCCGACGATAAGAATGACCACGAGTGCCACCACAAGTTTTAATAAAATCGACGAATCAAAAGTGAACAGACTTAATTCACATTTCCAAACCATCTCGCAGCGCATTACTTACACCCCTTCCCAATGATGACAACTACATTTGTATCAAGCCTCTACTCGAGCCGCACATGCTTCTTCGAAAAAATCACCATCTGCCATTCAATGACAACAGCGAGTGTTTGTCGATCATATATATCAGTGCTTGATTTTCGGTTCGTTGAACCATTTGCCTCTACAAAAAAGGACGACTCCAAAAAGATCGATCAATACCGTCGAGGCAGTCATAGCAATCCAAATTGCTTCCGGCCCCATGTTCGTGAAGCGCTGAAACAGATAAATCAACGGCAGACGCAGAACCCACAATCGCCCGATTGACATCATCGCCGCATATTTCTGATAGCCGCTGCCGCTAAATATTCCCGCAAAGAGCCCAAAATACCCAACAAAAGGAGTCATCAATACAGAGAACGGCATGTAATCCATCGCTAATTGCCAAACGAGCTGTTCCTCACCATGGGAGCTAAGCTTGAAGAGTGATAGCAACGGATAGCGTAGAATCCATTGAAGCAATGCACCGGAGACCGACAAAACAGTAGAGACGATAAACGCGGCACGAACAAACTTTTTCACGCGATTTTTTTCTTCAGCGCCTAAATTCTGACCGATGATAGGTGTCATCGCACCGCCGACGCCCATCGTAGCTGTCGTAAGAAAGCCATTAATGCGATTAACGGCAGCATAAGCACCCAGAGTCGGTGTACCATAGCCGGCCACCACGGAGTTGAGCATCGTAAAACCGAGAGCCGCGCTGCTCTGTCCGAGTGCCGTCGGAAAACCGACACGTACAAGCTCAAGACATTTCTGCCACTGCAGACGTACGCCTCGAAAACGTACGCGCACATCATTCGCTCGTGATCGAATGGCAGCAAGGGCAAGTATCACTCTGACTGCCTGAGCAATCACGGTGGCCCAAGCAGCACCTGCGATTCCCATCCCCAAACCGCGCAAACCGAAAACAGGTTCATAATCAAAAATAAACAGCGGATCTAGAACGACATTTAAAAGCGATGAAATAATACTGATGATCATCGTTACTTTCGTTTTACCCTGCGCGCTCAAAATGGAATTAAATCCCAAATACGTCAGATCAAAAAAATAGCCGAGAAGCAAAATCGACAAATACGCAGATGCTAAACTCGCCAATTCACCTGTCGCGCCCATCCAGCGTACAATAGACGGCGCAAGCGATGAACCGACACCGGACAACAGCACTCCAAGTGTCACACAAAAAAGTACAACGTGCGTCGCGTACGATTCCGCCTTTTCATGCTCATTTTGCCCTAAAAGTTGTGCAATGATGGCCGTTGCGGCGATGGACACACCCATGCCCAACGATACAAAAAGATAATGGGGTGGCCACACAAAGCTGGTCGCAGAAAACTGCACCATGGAAAGCTGTGCTACCCAAAGCCCATCAGCTAGATTATAAAAAGACGCGATAAGATTGTTGAGCATCAACGGAATTGAGACGGAAAACAGGACCGGGAAAATCGGTCCAGCTAAAAGATCACGATTTAAGTGCTTGTCTTTCTTCACCATACGCACTCCTGACTTGACGTTTATCTTAGCATCATCAAGAGCACGAGAACAAGTCACCGAACGTCTTATTGATTAAAATATGAAAACCATACTAACAGACTGTCATCCTTCTTCTTGTGATTCTTCCTGCTCCATGGAAGCAATCTGCTTTGTGAGTTCGGCAATACGCTTCTCTTCGCTCTTGACATCGGCTTTCCGGCCGGCCTTGATGAAAAGACTGCGAGCCTTCATGCTTCGTGCAAGCGCTTCCTTGACATCGCCTTCCTGCTCAAGGTAAAGGCTTTCTAGCGAAAGAATCTCGCGAAGCGCTGCTTCTGACTCTACCGTCTCAGCATAATCACGTGCGAGCTTCAAGTAGATGCCTGTTTGTGTGCGATCATTCAACGCCAAAAATTGTTCAGCCTGTCCAACATAATTGTAGGACAGGCGAAGATAATAGCGCGGCATCGTGGATACAAGTTCAACAAGTTCATTTCGAAAACAGATGATTGCTTCTTCCCTGTTTCCGGTCAATGCGGCAAGACGTGCACGCTCATGAAGGATGGACGGCATTATGTCTTCCGGCTGTTGCCTGGCATCGCCTTGTTCCAATACATCTAAAAGTTCTTGAGCCGCATTTGCACGACCGATGCTGATCAGCGCACGTGCTTCACCGAGTTGCGCCAGCGAACGCTCAGACGGACGAAGCGATTTATCGCGAGCACATCCTCGGAAATAAGAGGCAGCTTTTCCATACGCGCCGTTTTCAAGAAGGCGGAACCCTTCATCAAGTCTAACCATTGGATCTTTCATGTATCTATTCTAGCACTTTGGGATTGCTCATGTACGGCAAAGATTACGATAACATGACGAAGGATTCGGCAAAGTTCACAATTTATTCGCCACTTTCGACGAAGTTTACTGTACAATATGTTCGAGACGAATGAAAAAATCACTATTACAGGGGTTGATTCATAGAATGATTGGAAAATATATAGGGCGGTTCCTCATCCAAGGGGAAGATCCGCTGATGATCAAAGCCGAACNTTGCGCCACGGTGCGCACGGAAAACACATTAATGCATGCNATGCTTTTGCTGACATCCGTCGGTTATACATCTATCCCCGTTCTCAACGAAGCTTCTCATTTAGCCGGTGTTGTTACGATGCCAGGCATCGTAAACGGCGTCTTGGAAGATGACAACTACAACTGGGATCTTCTGAATCAACGCAAAGTACGCGATGTGATGCAGGATAATCCCCCGTCAGTGTTCGATGACGCAAAGCTGGAAGATGTATTGCGCTTGCTTATCCAATCAAACTACATTTGCGTTACAGACAAGAAAGGGCTCTTTAAGGGCATTGTCGCTCGAAAGCAAATACTGATACGACTCAACCGATTGGCGCACGAGTTCGAAATCAACTATGACGTCACGCCAGTTCACACATCCGATCACGGGGCCTATGAACTGTCGTCAATGACGGTGAACGATCTAAAAGCGATCTGAGTTTTCCTTGTGCTATAATGCATCCACATTAAAGGCGGAGGAACACTAATCACATGTCAATTAATGTAGCCCGATCTTCCATGCCCTCTTTTGAAGATTACTGTGACGAGATCCGTCCGCTTTGGGAGAGTCGCTGGCTGACAAATCAAGGGTTAAAACATCAGGCGCTTGAAGAAGCGCTTAAGTCATTTCTGGACGCTCCCTATCTCACGCTTTTTGTGAATGGACATCAGGCATTAGAGGGCATTTTGCGCGCCATGGATCTTGAAGGCGAGGTCATCACCACACCTTTTACTTACGCTTCAACGACACATGCCATCACACGAATAGGGCTTACACCGGTTTTCTGCGACATTCGTCCTGACAACCTTACGCTTGATCCGACGTTGATTGAGTCATTAATCACTGACAAAACATGTGCCATTCTCCCTGTGCACGTCTACGGAAACCTCTGCGACGTCGAAGCAATCTCAGAAATCGCCGGGCGCTATCAGCTCAAGGTCATTTACGACGCGGCTCATGTATTTGGCGTTCGTAAGGGAGGAGAAGGCGTCGCTTCATACGGCGATGCGTCCATGTTGAGTTTTCACGCGACCAAAGTCTTTCATACGATTGAAGGCGGCGCCGTCATTTACCATGATCCCGCGCTTGCAGATCGCCTTAACGCGGAAAAATGTTTCGGGTTGGATGATTTTGAATATACCGGCGGCAATTCGAAAATGAACGAGTTTCAAGCTGCGATGGGATTATGCAATCTTCGTATCATTCTTGATGAAATCGACAAACGCGCTACCGTGGCAGAGCGTTACATGCAAAATCTTAAGGGCGTTGAGGGGCTCACCTGCTGGGCGCCTGAACAAGACCTAACGCCGAATTATGCTTATTTTCCCGTTCTTTTTGAAACCGAGCGATTCGGTCGATCACGCGATGAAGTGAGTGATCTTCTCGCGCAAGAAGACATTTACGCACGCAAATATTTTTACCCTCTGACTAGCGCATTTCCCTGCTACGTCGGAAAGATTGATCCCGGCCACACACCGGTCGCGGAAAAGACTGCCGCGGAAGTGCTCTGCTTGCCCATGTACGCGGATCTTGACATCTATGACGTCGATCGGATCTGTGATCTGATCATCCATGCACGAAGGAGTTAACTCTATGAAAGGCATCATTCTGGCCGGAGGAAAAGGCACTCGCCTCTACCCCATGACCAAATGTATATCGAAGCAGCTGTTGCCAATCTACGATAAGCCGCTGGTTTATTATCCCCTCTCCATACTCCTGTTGACCGGCATCCGGGAAGTGTTGATCATCTCAACACCTGAAGACACACCGATGTACGAGCAGCTTCTTGGGGATGGAAAGAAGCTTGGCATATCAATTGAGTACAAAGTTCAAGCAACGCCGCGCGGACTGGCGGACGCATTCATCGTAGGCGAAGATTTCATCGGAAACGACAACGTCTGCCTCATTCTCGGCGATAACGTCTTCTTCGGTCAGAATCTATCCGCTACCCTTTGGAAAGCCGCAGGACGAACAAAAGGCGCCACTATTTTCGGCTATCCTGTGAAAAACGCGCAGGCCTTCGGCGTCGTCGAATTTGACGAAGAAGGCAAAGTACTTTCGATCGAAGAAAAACCGGAATTCCCGAAATCCAATTATGCCGTTCCGGGCCTCTATTTTTATGACAACCGCGTTGTAGAAATCGCCAAAAATGTTAAACCGTCCGCGCGAGGCGAGATAGAGATCACCTCGGTTAATAATACTTACCTTGAAATGGGCGAACTGCATGTCGAACTGCTCGGGCGCGGCATCGCCTGGTTAGATACGGGTTCGCCGGACGGTCTCCTAAAAGCTGCCGAATTCGTCGAAGCGATTCAGTCAAGGCAGGGTTTTTATATTTCATGTATTGAAGAAATAGCGTGGCGCCGTCATTTCATCACAACAGAAGAACTTCTTTCCATCGGCGAAGAGCTGAAAATGACAGAATACGGTCAATACCTCATTGATCTTGCAAAGACGGGTCAACGATAACTTAATGAATAATCCGTATGTAATAACAAGGTCGATGAAATTCATCGACCTTGTTATTATTGATCAACTGTTACAGCAGCACATCCAGCACAAATATTCTATTGGATGATCGGCTTCTTATTGAGCGACACTTAAAGATCTAGGCTTTCGCGTCGGCTTCAAGCACACCCCAAATATCCGGCACAAGTGAGGTTCCGAGCTGGTATTCACGTACTACTTTTTCTTCCGAATCAGAAAATCCCCAGAAGAATATCAAGCCTGAAGCGCCTTGTAGCGCGCCCACTGCATCGGGATCTGAAGAAAGATCTCCAACCGCTTCAAGAAGTAGATGTGTGCCGCGTTTTTCCAAGGCATCTTGAACCGCTTTGAGCGCCGCTTTTCTCGGTGCGTTATCTGCTGTACCCGGAACAAGCACACGAATCGGTTCATCTTGATTTCCCTTAGCTCGCACCGCAAGCCCGTTAAGCACTTCCGCGACGTAGGCAACATCCTTAGTCGCCTTTTCCTCAGAGTAATATCGATTAAACAAGCGGCATATGGTACTGTCAAACTTGCCATGACATTGTTTCCGGCCTTTTTTATACGTCGTGTGACAAGAGAGCACGCCGATAAAGAGCAAATTCAACTGTCGTGCAAGCGCGTCGATATCCTGACCGCTGATGGTCTTTCGTTCTCTTAACAAGATGAGAACAACCCCTATCGCAAACCCGAGAAGAAGACCGAGGATAATATTTTTTAATATAGACGCTTTAGCAGGAGGAGATGGGTTTGCGGCATTCTTTTCCTCTTCCGCAGCCGCTATTTTCTCTTCCACGGCTTGATTGATCAGACCTTGATAATACTGAATACTGTTGTTATTGCGGTCAATGCGCCCCTGAAGTTCGTCACGCACACGCGTGATCTGATCATCCTTAGTCTGCCTAACGCGCTCTTTAGTAAAGAGGATGTCATGCGGTTGGTACAGATCCAACTCAGTGTGAATCACTTTAGTAATTTGATCTTTCGCATTACGAACAAGCTGATCGATCATCTCTTCACTCGGTCCGGTAATCTGAATCACCACAGAGCCTCCAGCTGTTATCTCCGACGTTACCAGTGCAGATACATACGCGGCATTAAGTGGAATAGGGCCGTAATCGGCTAGACTTTTCATGAAGGCTTCACTTGACACTTGCTGGAGATAACGCAAACTGAGCGAACGGCTAAGCTGCGCTTTTTCTGCAGTCGTCATCTCATCTGTTTGAAGAAGCGATATTGTGACTTCAAAACGTTTGTTGACACGATTCTCAGGATCGATTTGGAGATAATAATCATTTTTTAAACGCGTGTTGAGACCGGAGTTCGTGTCGCTGAGATAATTGATGGCGTTCTGCCATTGTTTGACACTGCCGTTTTGGGCGATAAAGGTATCGCGTATTGTCTTTTTTTCTTCAGCAGTGAGCTCCTGCACAACGGGTTTCTGTTCCGGTCTCAAAGCGCCGAGACCAGCTACTAAAAGAGCTGCCACCAGCATGCAGGCCAACATTTCACGCCATCCGGCAAGAATATAATATACGATATCTTGTATGCGAATAATTCTCTGATATTCCATAAGCAACCCTTTAAACGTTTATGCCGAACAAGGTGTCAATCGTAAAATCGTTTAACTTTGTTCGGCGGTGATCCTCCGCATGACCGTCAATGCGTCCTTAGAGAACACGCTCTAACAAATCAGCAATGCGCTGAGAAGCGAACCCATCGCCGTAAGGATTGCTTGCTTCGCTCATTTCATCATATGCTTCTTGATCCTCGAGAAGAAGCTTGAACTGTTGATAAATCCGTTCCTCGTTGGTTCCCACCAGCTTCAGCGTACCTGCTTCAATGCCTTCCGGACGTTCCGTCATATCGCGCATGACGAGCACCGGCTTTCCGAGTGAAGGTGCCTCCTCCTGGATGCCGCCGCTGTCTGTCAAAATCAGGTAACAGCGCGCTAAGAAATTGTGGAACTGCAAAACATCCAGCGGTTCAATGAGATGAATACGGTCGCAGTCCTTCAATAGCTCATCCGCAGCATTTCGAACGACGGGATTCATATGGATAGGATAGATAGCCTTGACATCCGGATGCTCTTCAATGATGCGACGAATAGCCCGAAACATATTGTGCATGGGTTCTCCTAAGTTCTCGCGACGGTGCGCCGTGATAACGATCAGGCGGCTACCTTCGGCCCACTCCAATTCAGGATGTGTGAAATCATCGCGCACAGTTGTCTTGAGCGCATCGATAGCCGTATTGCCCGTCACATAAATCGTATCCGGATTCTTTCCTTCTCGAATCAGATTGTTTTTGGAAAGCTCCGTCGGTGAAAAATGATATGATGCAACAACGCCGACCGCTTGACGGTTAAACTCTTCAGGATAAGGCGCGTTAAGATCGTATGTGCGAAGACCGGCTTCGACATGGCCGACAGGTATCTGCAGGTAAAAACAGGCCAGTGCCGTTACAAAGGTCGTTGAGGTATCGCCGTGTACCAGCACAACGTCCGGCTGAACCTCCTCAAGCACTTCGCGAATGCGCGTCAAAATATTGACAGTGATGTCAAAGAGTGTCTGATTTTCGATCATGATCGAGAGATCGTAATCAGGCTTAACTTCAAAGACCTCAAGTACCTGATCCAGCATTTCGCGGTGTTGCCCCGTCACGCAGACGACAGTGCGGATATCTTTCCGAGTACGAAGCTCCTTCACCAGCGGGCACATTTTAATCGCTTCCGGTCTCGTTCCGAAAACTAGCATAACTGTTTTCACAAAACTCATCCTATCTAGCACGGCACCATCGCCGTGACACGCCTCTTTTGAAAGGCACAATCAATCATAAGATTGTTTTATCGACTCAAGAACGTAAACGCTCCAATAATGTCATGTACATCAGATACACTCTCATCCGACATCTGAAAGAAGAACCAGAATAAATACGCTTACAGTCGATATACGCCGTCAAGTTCGCAAACACCGCGCGTATCCAAAACGATCTTATCTTTTAACCGATCCATATTATCTAAAAGCTGACGGTGCGCGACCATGATGACAACAAAATCCGTGTCTTCAAGAAACGCCTCAAAGTCATGGTACTGATGGTCAACAAGGTCACGCTTTACAAACGGATCGTAGACGCGAAGCGGTGCAGCAAGATTTTTCTTTAGACGTTCCAAAAGCTGTAGCGTCGGAGATTCACGACAATCATCTACGTTCTCTTTGTATGTAAGCCCGTAAAGTCCAACGAGCGACGGATCTGTCATACCGTTTTCTTCCATGATGTCATGGATGCGCCGCAAAACATACGCAGGCATCTCGTCATTTGTTTTCATCGAAGCAGAAATGATGTCGGTAAGACCGGGATAATCGCCGACTAAAAACCACGGATCGACCGGAATACAGTGGCCTCCTACACCGGGACCAGGTTTTAAAATATTGACGCGTGGATGTTGATTGCAGATACGGATAATCTCATAAACATCCATCCCTGACTGACGGCATATTTTTGCCAATTCGTTGGCAAACCCGATATTGACAGCACGGTATGTGTTCTCGACAACTTTTGTCATCTCCGCTGTACGGATGTCCGTTACGATGATCTCTCCTTCACAAAACTGCTCATAAAGCTGTTTGATCCGTTCACCTATTGCGCAATCATCAGCGCCAATGGTGCGGTTATTGTGGATCAGCTCATGAACCATATTGCCGGGGATGATACGTTCCGGCGCATGTACAAGATGAATCGTCATTTCTTGCTTTGAAGACTTCATATCGACGATCGGGCGGATATATCGATCGATCGTTCCGGGAGATACTGTTGATTCAATGACGATCGTTGACTCAGGCTGACATACGGATAAAATTTCCTCAACCGCTGTGACAATATAAGAAGGATCTACTTGTTTGCTTAAAGGATCGTATGGTGTCGGAACGGAGACAATATAAAGATCCGTTTCCTGATACACTGTCGAGAATTCGATACCTAAAGCGCACGATTTAGCATAAAGTTCGTCAAGTCCCTTTTCTTGGAATGTGATTGTTCCGTTATTTAAGGAAGCAACGCGTTCCTCGTCGTAATCTGTGCCGACGACGTTTAGGCCGTGAGAGGCCATCATCAATGCCGTAGGTAAACCTATGTAGCCCAGACCAATTACGTTAATCATATTTTTCTTAATCTATCCTTATTTCTATTTTTTGGCGCCTATCTAACTGTACGACCGTGCTCGTCCTAATAGGTGAAAGCATCATCTCATGGCAATTATCAAATTGAAGACAAAGACGGTACAAGCGTGCCTATGTATACTAACTATCTTCAACGTGATCTAAAACAACCTCGTTTGCCTTTAAAACATAGCACGCACCTCAAGAACACCGATCACAGGTATGGCAAGATGACGGCTGAGTTGATATTCGCGCATCTGTTTTTCCGTGGGATCGGTATCCCCCCACAAAAACAGGAGACCGGCATTCTTTTTCGTTGCCTGAATGGCGGCAGGATCTCCGGCAAAACTGCCAATAGGCTTAAGGGTTACATTGCCGGATGTTGCTCCCTCATCTAACACCGACTGAAGCTGTTCTACTAGCAGTGTACGCACTCGGTCTGTCTCAGTTCCGGGGACGAGAAGCTGTATCGGCTCTACTTGATGAAGGAGATCATTTGAAGATATCGCATTATCTTCACTCATCGCGTTTACTTTGCCGAGAATCAACTCTGCCGTATAGGTTAGCGCTGTCTCCGCCTCGGATGCATCATAAGCTCTATTGAAACGCCGGGCGATCAAAAGATCAAGCGCATTGCCGCGTTTGTCTTTATCTGCTGCCGTATCCATAGGAAGCGCGCCTAGGTACATCAGATGTAAAGCATGCGACGCTTTTTGCACATTAAAGACGCCGATCTTATTCCAGTACCGGATCAGAGTCCAAGCAATACTGATAAATAAGCCGACAAAAAAGCCCATCATTGCTCGTTTGACAAGCGTTCTTGTCGAGAGATCCGACCCTGCTTCGTTTTGCTCTTGTTTCGACGGCAAATGATGTTTGGCCTCGACGGTGCGCTCAATTTCCTGATCGATCTCCTCAATTCGCGCTTCACCAAGCACGATTAAGTGTTCAATTTCTTCTTTCAATCTCAAAATGTCGGGATCCTCAACGATCTCTACGCACTCATTTGTGAACATAAGGTCGTAGTCTCCCATCGGATCCATGCCGGCGTGCACCATGGATTCAGTGTAATCACGAACATCCCATATAATCGAATCGATCAAGCTTTCATCCGATCCTGTCACTTCCAAAAAAAGCAGTCCGTCGTCATTGATCTCAGTTCGAATGAGATGTCGAATGCTAATCTCATTGAGAGGCACCCGTCCTTTTTCCACCATATGACGCACAAAAAACTCGCTTTGCAGCGCCTGCAAATAGCGCAGGCTAAGGGCACGAGCGGCGCGCGCCTCATCTTTTGCATCGGTCACAGCATCATCAGCAAATTTAAAGTTTAGGACGAAACTCTTATTCATACGCTTTGTCGGATCGATTTGAAAGTATAGATCTTCTGAAAGCGTCTCCCTCAACATATAATTATTTTGGCGAACCAGCTCACGTTTTTCGGAATAAAATACGCCCGTATCATCGTATGCGAGGAAGTCCAAGATAAGCTGATTACGCTCTCGTTCACTGATGCCTCTATCAGCTGTAGAAGGCGGATTCGCAAAAGTTGCGCCCAATGCGATTGCTGTGCCTAATACAAGAAATATCAACTGAACACGCCAAGATTTAAAATAGTAAAAAAAGAAAGCTTTCAGATTGAAACTTTTCAATTCTTCCATTGCTTCCTCCTCAATGTTTGCCGCACTTTAAGCGGAAATAGCCTTGTCTATTCTACAACATTTTTTCTCATTATAACAGGCAGCCGAAAACACGTCCTCTCATCGATATTCATGAGCTGAACACCCAATAAATTAGAAAAAAACAAAAGAGGAAATCGCATGGCGTCCAATTTACTCTATTGTCTATGACGGTATAGATCATGGATGAAAAACGTAAGCCGCAGTTCAACATGACGTGCTATCACTTGAACAGAACAACGGCACAGCCACTTCGAAATGACTGTGCCGTGTATCATTGTCTGTACGCTTTTCCTTGTTAATAAAAGGTAAACTGCACTCGTTTGATTATTGAATTTCGACTTCAGCGCCCGCTTCAGTGAGCATTTTAGCTGCATCTTCGGCGTCTTCTTTCGAGATCTTCTCTTTCACCGCTTTGGGAGCGGAGTCGACAAGCGCCTTCGCGTCCTTGAGACCGAGTCCTGTCAGTTCGCGGACAATTTTGATCACGGGGATCTTCGACTGTCCGGCACTCTTAAGAATGACGTCGAATTGCGTCTTCTCTTCTTCTTCAGCAGGTCCGGCAGCGGCGCCTTGTGCAGGTGCGGCAACGGCCATCGCGGCGGCTGAAACACCAAATTCTTCTTCCATCATTTTAACAAGATCATTAAGTTCAAGGATCGTCAGTTCCTTCACTGCGTCCAGAATCTTGACCAATTTATCGTTACTCATCGCTTATTCCTCCTGTTGACGAGTAGAGCGTCTTTGGATGACGCTTTTTCCAGTAGCGCTGTCATGTGCGCTTCGCCGGTTCTACGGCATTTTGTGTTCTCATCTCCCTTACTCGAATTAAGGGTTGTTTTCTTTCGCTTAAGGGTGCACATTCGAGGATGTCGTGTTCTTTTACCTCACCCCGGCACCTCGGTTCCAAAAGACTACTCCGTTGCGGAAGCAGCCCCATCCGCGGCTTCGGACACACTTGCTTCTTGTACAGGAATGTCGCTAACTTTTTCTACACCGGCTTCTTCGCCTCGCTCGACCATTTGACCTGCGACTTGAGCGAACGCTGTCAGCGGATACATCATCATGAACAGCAACTGCCCATAGAGCGTTTCGCGCGACTCGATGTAAGACAGTTTTATCAGGTAGTCGAGAGGTTCGACTTTACCATCCACAATGCCGCCTTTTATCGACAATCTGCGATATTTTTCTGTTGATTGGCGCATCAGACGCGGCGCCAAAAGGGCGTCTTCAGTACTAAAAGCCAGTGCTGTCGGGCCGACCATGACGTCTTCAAGTCCTTCGTATCCGAGCACCTGAAAAGCACGTTCGGTAATCGAATTCTTTACGACCCGGTACTGCAAGCCATTCTCGCGGAAAACGGCACGCATCGCATTATCCTGATGAACGGCAAGACCCTGATAGTTCACCAAAACGATCGATTTCGCATCCTTCAGCTCGTCTGCAAGCGCCTGAACCTGCTTCTTTTTTGCCTTCAGTTTAGCTTGACTTGGCATTCGATCCTTTTCCTCCTTCATTATAGTAATATGAAACACCCCTCCGCATAGCGGCGGAGAGGTGCGTGGCAAATCAGACCTTCCGCCTCGGCAGGACAGCTTAACCTTGTTTACATCCTTATGGATTCCGGCTTTCTACGGCGTGACGGGTATATTCTTATGTCATATGAAACCGTGTTCCGGTTCCGCGAATAAGACGCCGGTACCTTTCCGGCAATCTTATTTTATGTCATGATACACTATCTTGCGCTGAGGTTCACTCTAACGCCCGGTCCCATTGTGCTAGCTACCGTGCAGCGGAGAATGTATTGTCCCCTTGCTGCAGCCGGTTTGGATCTGATCACGGCGTCAACCAGCGCGTTGAAGTTCTCTAAAAGTTTCTCCGGGCCAAAGGAAACTTTTCCAATGACCGAGTGAATGATGTTCTGCTTTTCAAGACGGTATTCGACTCTTCCGGCTTTCGCTTCCTTGACAGCCGTCTCGACATCCATCGTCACTGTGCCTGATTTCGGGTTTGGCATCAAGCCGCGCGGGCCAAGTAAACGGCCAAGACGTCCTGCGATACTCATCATATCAGGTGTCGCGATGACGACGTCAAAATCAAACCAGCTTTCTTTTTGAATTTTTTCGGCCAACTCTTCTGCGCCCACGTATTCGGCGCCGGCTTCTTTCGCTTCATCTTCTTTCGCGCCCTTCGCGAAAACAAGCACGCGAACATCTCTTCCGGTACCGTGGGGCAAAATAACAGTGCCTCGGATTTGCTGGTCGGCGTGGCGTGAATCAACCCCCATACGCAAATGCACTTCTACTGTCTCATCGAATTTCGCCGTTGCAGTTTCGATGACAAGCTCCATAGCTTTAAGAGGATCATAATATTCGAAGGGATCAATCTTTTTTGCCGCTTCGACATAACGTTTTCCGTGTTTCATCGATTGACCTCCTTACTTGTCGTAATCCACTTTGATGCCCATGCTGCGGGCCGTTCCGGCAACCATGCGAGCGCCGGCTTCAACATCGGTTGCATTCAAATCTTCCATTTTCATCTCCGCAATGCGCAGACATTCCGACCACGGAACCGTCGCTACCTTCATGGCATCGGGCGTTCCGGAGCCTTTGTCGAGACCGCACGCTTTCTTTAACAGCACAGACGCCGGTGGTGTTTTTGTAATGAACGAATAAGTGCGATCTTGATATACCGTGATGACAACGGGGATGATAAGACCCATATCTTGCTTAGTTCGGTCATTAAACTCTCTGACAAACTGGGCGATATTCAACCCGTGTTGTCCGAGTGCTGGTCCAACCGGCGGCGCCGGCGTTGCCTGTCCCGCGGGAATCTGTAATTTCACATATGCGGTTACTGGTTTAGCCATAAGCCACCTCCCAAATTAGGTAATAACCTTTTATTTTCAAAACCGCGCAAGGCGGTTTTCTTCATTTCTCTTAATTTGCTTAGTTTGACTGCAACATCACTTGTGTCAGTTCAAGCTCAACAGGCGTCTCGCGCCCGAACATGGACACGATCACGGTGACTTTCTTCTTGTCCATATTAATGTCATCGACTTTGCCCTCAAAGCCTTCAAGCGGGCCGTTGATGACGCGCACGTTATCGCCGACTTCATAATCCATCACCGGTTCCCAGTCCTTATCGAGCCCCATCATGCCTAGTTCATCATCAGAGAGCGGAACCGGATTAGTGCTCGATGGACCGACAAATCCCGTCACTCCACGTGTGTTGCGGACAATATACCAAATCTCATCTGTCAAAATCATTTTGACAAGTACATAGCCAGGGTAGATTTTACGCTCTACGGTCTTGCGCTTGCCATCTTTAATCTCGACAACCGTTTCCGTCGGAACGAGTACTTCTTGGATCATGTCTTGAAGTCCGCGGTTCTCAATAATGAGATCCAACGTCGCTTTAACGCGATTCTCATACCCGGAATAAGTGTGGATCACGTACCAGAGCGCTTCAGTTGATTTGTCAGGCAAGCCGCTCATATCACTCACCCTACCGTTTCAGACTCTGACGCGACAGGTTCGCTGTCCGACGCTTCCGTTACCTCGCTCGGTGCTTCAGTAGCCGAGGCAACAGGTTCACTCTCCGATGCTTCCGTCGTCTCATCCGTCGTCTCAACGGGATCGGTGTCATCCGTCAACTGAGTTTCTATCGGCAAAGGTACGGTAGGAGTCGGCTCCTTCGTGGAATAAAGTCCCGTCACGGTAAAAATCAAGCGGACAACGGCGTCGAAAACCAAAATGGTGACCACTGCAAGAAATATAATGAGAAGCACTGTTAGTGTGCTTTGTTTTAACTTCTTTTTGTCCGGCCAGATAACGCGCTTCAACTCGTTAATGATGTTGGAAAACCACTTGCCTATACGCGCGCCAAAGGAGGGTTTTGAACCCTTCTGCGACGTTTTGCCCGATCCTTTCCGACTCTCACGAGCTTGCTTGCCGGAACGTTCCCTCTTGGTGATTGATTTTTTGCTCGCCATGGCCGTGTCTCCGTTCAAGTGACATTATTTCGTCTCGCGGTGAAGCGTGTGTTTGCCGCAGAAACGACAAAACTTTTTAAGTTCAAGTTTTTCCGGGGTATTCTGTTTATTTTTCTTCGTATTGTAATTGCGCTGTTTACACTCGGAGCAAACCAGTGTAATCCGATCTCGCACTCCCGCTTTTTTCGCCATACTGGCACCTCCCAAAGCTGTCCGTTCCTCTAATTGCACGCACAAAAAAAAAGACTCGTGCGACGTGACAAGCTACGTTATAGTATCACAGCCCAGCGCGTGTGTCAATTGTAATCCTTGCGCATCCTATGGACCCCTAAATCAAGCTGAATGCCAAAAGAAAACCGCATGCCGAGGGTAAGTGCACTTTTCCAGCACGCGGTCGCGTTTTATGACGTTTCCGTCGCCTAAGGTGTTATAAGGAGGAAAAAGGCTTTGTAAAACGCGACCGACAAACTAGAACATGATGCTTCGATAAAAGTTGCATCATGATGCTCTTACAGCATTCTTTTGTTCGCGATCTCTTTTTAACATCGCGATAATCTCACGAAACTTTGGCGGCTTTCCATACATAAGGACACCGAGCCTATAGATTTTCGAAGAAATCCATGCGAGGATGACCATCGTTATGAGTTGCGAACCGATACCCAACAGCACTTCCCACCACATTACGCTCGTCATGGAGATGCGCACATAAAGCAACATTGGTGAGAAGAGAGGCAAGAAGGACAACACCTTAACCCAGAATTCAGAAGGGTTCATCATGGCGAAAATTGAAGCCATAAAGATGATGACGAAGAAGAACGACAACGCGCCTATCGTGGTCGAGACATCTTCTGCGCGACTGACAAGCGAACCGAGTGCGCCGAAGACGAACGCAAAAGATACGAATCCCAAGATAAAAAATAGAATAGCCAATAAAGCGGTGTCAAACGGCATCTGCAGCGCGATATAGAGGAATTCTATCGACTGCAATGCCGCTGAATTGATCTTGAAGAATAGAGCAAATGTACCGAAGAAAAGTGCGATCTGAATAAGCGCAACCAATGTCGTACCGATAACTTTGCCAACAATCAGATTAAGCGGCTTTGTCGATGTGATCAGAATCTCCATCGCGCGATTGCCCTTTTCTTTGGCGACCGACTGAGCGACAAACTGTCCATATAACATGATCATCATGTAAAGCAGAAACGTCACAATATACGTCTGAACATATGCATGATAAATCGTTTTGCTGTCTGACGTCGCTGACAAAGAAGCAAGTTCAAGCGATACTGGCTGCATAACCTGCGCAATCGACGGTTGTGACATACCGCTTTTAATTAGCAAATTGAGATTGATAGCCTGCTCAACAACATGGGGCAGCGTTTCTGTAAACGAATCGGTCATGCTCTCTTTACTCAACGCCAGTCGCACACGCTTCTCCGGGAAAATCTCAAGAATACCGTAAAGATCACCTTTTCTCGCCCGGGCACGTAAATTTTCCAGTTCCGCCCCATCTTCCAGTGACCACGCTTTATCCTTATACGCCTGCTCGAAAAGACTCAGATCGCTGAGAACACCGGCGTGATCAACAACGGCCATTTTTGAAGTAACAATGATTATCGGTTTTGAATCACCGTCTTTATCTCCTTTAATAAGTAAAATGATCGACGGAACCGACATCAAAAGCGCAATTAATACCATTACGATAATCGTCGTTCTGATCCAGCTCTTCTTCTTCAGGTAATTGCCTACTTCAAAACGAGTGACTGTCCACGCACCGCGGTTCATCAGGCACCTCTCTTTCTACTGCCGAACAGACCGCCTCGTCTCTTTTTCGTCATCGGCGCTTCAGCAAGGCTTTCTTGTGATGCACGTTCATCAGCTGCAAGATCCTCACGCGTATAGCCGGTCTTTTTCAAGAAAATATCCTCCAGTGTAGGTTCAACAACGAAAAAACGCTCAACAGAGAGGCCGCTTCCCGCCAAAGCGTCAAGCAAATGACCGCGGTCGTTCGCCTCTTCCAGCGTCACGAGCACACGTCTGCCGTTTTGTACGGAAACCTCTTCAAATCGAATACCTTTCGTGGTCATAAGCTCGCGCAAAATCTCGGCGGTACGTTCGGCCGGCAATCTCTGACCTTCTTCTTCCATCCGAATCTCGATCGTGTTTCGGGGGTACGTCTGTTTGATCTTGACCAGATCGCCGGCAAGATCAATAACGCCGTTATCCAGAATCGCGATGTTTTGACAAACTTGCTCGATAAAAGGCATTTGATGTCCTGAAAGAATAACAATGCGCCCTTCTTTGACTATATCGCTGACGATTTCTCTCATCATCATCACGTTAACCGGATCCAACCCTGAAAACGGTTCATCCAGGATCACAATTTCAGGTTTTGTAAGAAGTGAAGCGATCAACTGTATTTTCTGCTGATTACCCTTTGAAAGCGTCTCCAGATTCTGCTCGCGATAACCGGTCATCGATAAGCGGTCAAGCCAGTAGTCGCTTGCTCGCACAGCTTCGTCGCGTGTCAGTCCGCGTAACATTCCGAGATAGACAAGCTGACGGATGAGGCTGATATCCGCATATAAACCCTTCTCTTCCGGAAGGTAGCCAATCGTCTTTGATGTGCGAAGGAACGGTTTTCCGTCCAGCAGAATTTGACCGCTGTCCGCCGGAAAAACATTCATGATGATGCGAATCAACGTCGTCTTCCCTGCGCCGTTTCTGCCGAGAAGTCCGAGCGCCTGCCCGGAGCTCACGTTGAGGCTCAGCCCGCGCAGCACATGATTATCTCCGTATGATTTATGGATGTCTTGAATTTGCAGTTGCACGTTCATCCTCCTATAATCAATCTTGTTGTTTTAAGAGACGTCGCTCTTTTCATTCTATATTTTGCCTTACCAAACGCAGAAAGAATCCTCTTTTACGCGATCCTTACAAATAAGTTACATATACTTTTTATTTCCCCGCTAATTAATAAAGCTCCTGTTGACAGAAAACAAGATCCTGTCAACGGAGCTTCACTATTAAACTGGAATGTCTTCAATCATAAGCGCACGAGCGTCTTATTGACGCTGTTACACGTATGGAATACCCGTTATATATGAGCAATTACTCCGAAACAGGTTCTTCCGATGTATGCTCTTGATCGGACGGTTCATCAGGCTCAGCCTGCGTATCTCCGTCTGTTTCGCCTGATTCAGACGCTTCCTCCGCTTGATCCGGTTCGGAAATTTCTTCATCAGCAGGCGCTACGGGTTCTTCTTCCTCTTTTGCGGGAGCGTCTTCATAATCGACATCCTGCTCAGGTTTTACCGCATCTTCGACGTCCGCCGGTACTTCGACGGTGTCTTCAGACATTTCTTCTTCGGGAACACTGTCGTCCGCCTTATACTCTTCACGGCGAACATTGTCGAGCAATTTCGACCCTGCTTCCGTAACGGTTCGAATCTCGGCCATGTCGGAAATAGAAGAGCGCGCTTGATCGTCAACGTAGCTCGTCGGGAGACTGTCGTATCCGCCGCCCTTAGCACCGCGGCGACCGCCGCGACGACGATTTTCGTCGCGCCTGGCGCCGTCCCTGCTGCTGAGGCTGTTCGATCTGAGCGATAACTTCGGGATCCGGATTGATCGGCTCGACATCACGGATGCTGATGCTGATCCGGCGGGCTTCATTGGACACCTCAACCACGCGCGCGTCCACTTCCATGCCTTCGGCGAGCACATCTTCCGGCCTGTTCAAATGGTAATTCGAAACTTGGGAAATATGGCAGAGCGCATCCACACCCGGCGCGATGTTGATAAACGCGCCAAAGGGGAACATGCGCACCACAATACCCCTCACGATGGAACCGACGGGGAAACGTTCCTCAATATTGTAGTAAGGATCGTCTTCGTCTCTACGGTATCCCAGTGAGATCCGCTTTCGCGCGCGGTCAAAATCTTTGACATAAACATCGATCTTGTCACCGACGGAGAGCAGTTCGGATGGATGGCGAATACGCTGCCATGAAATTTCGCTGATATGCACGAGACCGTCAACGCCGCCGATATCTACAAAAGCGCCGAAATTCGTGAGATTGCGGACGATACCTTCATAGGGTTTACCCTCTTCTATCGTTTCCCAGATAAGCTTCTCGTTCTTCTTGCGCTCACGCTGCAAAAGTGAACGGCGGGAGCCCGACACGCGTAAACGGCGACGTTTCTGATCAAATTGTGTAACCAGAATGTCGAACGTTTGGTCACGGTAAGGCTCAAGATCCTCTACGCGCTGCAGCTCTAACTGCGTGCGGTGTATATAGACGTCAACGCTTCCATAGGAAGCAATCACGCCATCGCGAACGACATTTGACACCTTGACGGTGAGGGGCGTTTTCTCCTCGTAGGCTTCCTCAACGAGTTTACGTTGTTTCAGTGTGTCGACCTGCGCCACCGAAAGCAGAATCTCTTTCCCTGAGTCAGGATAGCGAATGCTTCGGATGTATACTTCTATTTCCTGTTGAGTCTTAACGGCTTCATCCAAATCGAAATCAGGGTTCTTCTCCATTTCACGCATAGGGATTTTTCCCTCGGATTTATCCTTGACGTCGACGTACACATAGTCGTCGTCATAGCGGACGATCCTCCCGTGCACAATGGTTTTCGGTTGAAGCTCTGGAATGCTTTCGATAAATTCGGCAAAATCTATATCTTGCTGTTCCTCCGGCTTCGTCATGCCTTGCTTCTCTGTCATCCTGTGAATAACCTCCCTGATCATACTGTCTGGTGTCGAGGCACCGGTCGTAATGCCGATCCTCTTTGAACCGCTCGACTCTCCTCCAATGATATTGTCGACTTGGTCCGGCCTACTGATAATATATGTATAAGCGCACTGCCTTTCACACACCTCTGCCAATCTCGCCGTGTTAGAACTCGTCTGACTGCCGAGAACGAGCATGATGTCGCTAGAAGAGGCAAGCGCCTTTGCATCAGACTGTCTTTGAACAGTCGTGTTACATATTGTATCAAAAATCTGTAGTTTAGCAATTTTATTTTTTAACAATTTACACATAAGGCGCCAGTGATCCGAGCAGAAGGTTGTTTGGGCGACTAAAATCCACTCGCGTTCACCAAAAACGGCTTCTTGAGCCTGTTTCGGCGTTTCGACAATGACCGGTATCTCAGGATGCGCATAACCAATGACGCCGATTACTTCCGGATGGTTCGAGCGGCCCGCGATAATGATGCCCTTCCCCGCACGCGCGGAATCGCCTACAGTGTGCTGCAATTTCTTTACAAAACCGCAGGTTCCGTCGACAAGCTCACAGTTTTTCTGTTTCAATTCCGCCTCAACCGCAGGAGATATACCGTGCGCGCGGATAATCACTCGCGAGCCGTCCGGAATGTCGTTAACGTCCTTCGCCAGTTTTAAGTCACGCCCCATCAAGTCATCGATGACGTGCTCATTATGAACAAGCGGTCCGAGCATCCAAAGACGTGCTCTCTCCTCTTCGTTAGACAATTCCAACGCCTGAAGAGCAAGATCGACCGCATGCCGTACTCCTGGGCAGAATCCCGCCGTTGTCGCAACGTGAATATTCATACCGTTTTTTCCTCGCATTCTTTACAATGGCGTGTGAGTGCGAGCGCATATCGTAATTCGAAACAGAATCCCATCGCTAACGCGACGCGAAAACTCATATTGCTTCCCCCTCACATCCTTCAAGATAGGGGCGAACCTGTATTTCACGCTCAAAAACAGCGCGATGCTCCTCTATATCTGCAGGTTCATAGGAAAGTCCCGCGAGTTCGTAAATCTGGCGCATCACTTCATAACCGACGCTGGTCTGTTCATCCCGCGTCAATTTATTTTTGTTTTTGATGGTCATTAACAGCGTATCGCTGAACGTAAATCGTGGACGTCCGAACAATCGGTAGTTCGGAGTAATCCCTACAAGAATGACCGGAATCTTTTGACGAATCGCGTAATAGAGCAGCACATCCTTCGGTTTTACTGAGACGATATCGTCCGCGTTAACGCGCGTTCCTTGCATAAAAAGTCCGACAATCCGATCCATGCGGAGCGCTCCCAAGATGCTTTTAGCTGCATGCATATCGGTAACTTGACGATCAAGTTTAATCGAGGAAAATGCATCGAGAATCGTCTGAACGCCGGGTATGCTATACAATTCTTTTTTGGCAACAAACGATAAGCGATCCGTTTTATAGAAAAGCGTGATAAAAAGCGGATCGCACATGTGATGATGATTGGCGAACAAAATAGCTCTTCCTTGAACGGCAGGTTTTCGAGGCCCCACGACTTTAGGAAGATACCAAGATGCCAGTAACACACGCACGAGAAAGCGGATTACCTTATTAACAAATCGAAGCCATAATGATTGTTTCGGCGATGTTTTTGACCTGCGCTCAGTCATTACTCTGTTCCTCTGCATGGTCTTTCATCTCTTTTGACGCACCCTGATGCCGCTCCCATGGAGCCTTCAAACTTTCTCTCTGTCGAATGACGTCCACCATAATATCGATCACCTCTTCTGGCGACATATCGCTTGTGTCTATTAACATCGCGTCCGACGCACGTTTCGCAGGCGCGAGTACGCGACCGCTATCCTGATCGTCGCGCTTTTTAATATCATCCAAGACGCTCTCTAGCGTCACATCTTTTCCCAAGCGTTGAAGATCTTGAAGACGTCTCTTCGCGCGCACTTCAGGTGACGCCGTTAGGAAAAACTTGTATGGCGCGTTCGGAAAGACATATGTGCCGATATCACGACCGTCTAAAACGAACGGCTGTCTCTCACCCAGTTCACGCTGGAGACGAACGCAATAAGCGCGCACGGAGGACAAGGTGCTGATATCGGATGCCGCTTGCGCCACTTCGGCCGTGCGAATATAAGGTTCCATATCTTCACCGTCAACGATCGTTTTCTGCAATCCGGAAGAAAATTCAATGATCATGTTCGTTTCGGTGAGCATCGCCCCTACCGACGACTCATCTGATGGCGAAATGCCCTGTTGAAGCGCTTTATATCCGAGCGCACGGTACATCGCGCCCGTATCGAGACAACTGATGCCGAGACGACGCGCAAGTCCCTTTGCCGCGGTGCTCTTTCCTGAACCTGAAGGGCCGTCAATAGCAATAACGGGCGGGCGCACAAGTGTCGATTCACGTGTGTCCTCCGAAACAGGACTGATTAGTTGTTGGACGGAATCGTACATCATCAGATCTACGGGAGGCAATTCTTTCGCGGTTGAAAGACCGAACTCCAATAAGAACTGCGACGTTACGTCGAGAAGCGCCGGACGTCCGGGAAGATCGAGCGTACCTACCTCTTGAACAAGGCCGCGGTCGATCAGACGGGAAACGACGGAATCGCTGTTGACACCACGAACCGTCTCGATCTCAGCTCGTGTCACAGGCGCGTTATAAGCAATGACGGCAAGTGTTTCGTAAGCGGCATCGGACAACTTCTGACCGCGCATATCACCGAAAAAAGCGGCAACAATTTCCCGATATGTCGGATCAGTGACAAGTGACACACGATCGCCCAGCACACGTACCGTAAGCCCTGAGAAAGGATCGCGCGCATAGCGCCGCTTCATCTGATCCGCAAGTTGAAATACTTCGTCTTCCGTGACATCAAGAATAGATGCAATGCGTTCACAAGAAAGCGGATCGCCCGCCGCAAAAAGCAATGCTTCCATCTCCGCCATGTTCTGCACCCAATTCATCGTTATCGCTCCTTTTGTTCAATCAAAATAGGATCGTCTTTCTTTTTCTGAAAAACACGCACCCGATTTTGGAATACAAGTTCCAACAGCGCAAGGAATCCCATGACGCGCTCAACGGGAGTCAATTTCGGAGGAAAGAGCTCGTAGAAAAAAACACGTGTCCGATGCGCAATACGCATCACAATATACTTCATCCCGTCTTTAATTGACTGGCGCTCACGCTCTAACGTTCTAACCATCGAAGTGTCGTCGTGGTGAAAACGGGCGCGATTTCGTTCCGCGACACGTTCCGTCGCTCTATCGAAACTCTCACGATCAATCGGAGTCTTCTCGCGCTCTCGCGATATACCCTCTCGTTCGGGAACTGCCGGCGGTTTCGTATACGTTCCGTGGAAAAGCTGATGTCGATCATTCAGAAAAGAAGCAATTAGACGGCAACGCCGATATCGCATGAGACTTAATATCAAGAGGTCGCCCGGTTCTGTCAGATCCTCACGAGGCGCCTCTTCTCTTCCGGGAAGAAGTTGCTTCGATTTCATCTCAATGAGCATCGACGCCATAACGAGAAATGAACTTGCCAGCTCCATATCAAAGACCGGCAGCCGCTCCATAATCGCCAAGTATTGATCCGTTATGGAAACGATCGACACGCGATTGATCTGAACGCGATGGCGCTCAACAAGTTGATTAAGAAGATCAAGCGGACCGTCAAAATCGACGACATCGATTTGAAATGCCGCATCCGTTTGCAACGCTGTTTTCGCCGTGTTTTCGGCGTCTACACCTTCTATTCGCACTTCCGCCTGAATTGTCGTGTCCGCTGTGTTTTCGGCATCTGTATCGACAATCTCCGCATCCCCCGTATTCTTGGTGTCTACGTCGATAATCCGTACATTCGTTACGTTTCCAGCGTTCATCTCCACCGTCCGTACATCCGTCATCGGCACTCCATCACATAAAAAAGGGCATCGGAGTAAATCCGAGAGCCGATTGAATCGCACGGAATAGCAACGTAATCGGGTATTGAATCACATAATTGAAAGGCACGAGAATCCAACCCAGAAGCGTCATAAAAGCGCCTCGGAACATAAAAACCATGAAAAGAAAGGCCATGCCGACATAGCGCTCATAACGCATCACGAGGTCAAGATATCGATCCGGAAGCAGAAACCCGAATACACGCGAGCCATCGAGCGGCGGTACAGGCAGCAAATTGAAGATGGCGAGAAGTACGTTTGCCGAATAGAGGGTCAGGAATAGTCTGCTCAACGTCAGTGCAAGAGCTGAAACAACGTTAACCGCTGAAAGAATAGTCCAAATCACACAGAAAATAATCCAGGAAATCACGGCAAGTATCAGATTGGATACCGGTCCGGCAAGGCTTGTCAGCATCATGCCGTACTTCATCGATTTCGCTTTGGTCATGCGGGCAGGATTGACCGGCACCGGCTTTGCCCAGCCAACGCCGACGAGAACAAACGTAAGCGCGCCCATAGGGTCGAGGTGACGCGCAGGATTGAGTGACAGACGTCCCATTAGAGCAGACGTATCATCTCCCAGTCGAAGCGCCATCCAAGAATGCGCACACTCGTGAAGCGACAACGAAAGACACATCACGAAAACGCGGATCAATAGCCCGACAATATCAAAATCGCCTAAATTAAAAAATGGAAATGCCGCCACCGCGGCCGTAAAGCCGACTCGATACGCGCCTATCTGTCTAACGCTCACTTGTGCTCTCCCTCGCATTTTCAAGGATACGATTAGGATTATAACACAGCCCCTGTTATGAGACGCTCACGTTCGAAAAGACAGGTTAGTTCTTCTCTTGATAAACAGCGCGAAAACCTTCCGTCATGGTGATCTCATCACCATCAACCCAAAGCGCATCGCATCCCGGAAAATTCTCCAGCAAACTCTTGCCTTCCTCGATAGTAAGAAGCATCAATACGGTTGAAAGAAGGTCTGCCGTTGCAGAATCTTGAGCGAGGATTGATACCGATTCACAGTAATCCGCCGGATAAAGTGTATCGGGATCAATAATGTGAGAGTACGTGCGCCCCTCTAGGGTGAAAAATCGCTCGTAATGGCCGGATGTCACTACGGAAAGGTCGGTTGACGCAACGACGCCCAAAATCGATTGCCCTGACAAATCCTTCGGATCTCGAATGCCCACTTTCCAAGGCTGGCCTGTCGCTATATTCCCACCTATTGTTCGCACGTTGCCGCCGACGTTGAGAATCGCAGATGTAAGCCCTGATTCTTTTAAATGTAATGCTACCTGCTCCGCCGCATACCCTTTCGCGATGGCGCCAACGTCAATCGACATGGCGGGATTCCGAAGTAAGATCGTCCCCGCCTCTCGGTCAACTACGACATCCTCGATGTCTGTATGCTTCACTGCTTTATGGAGCGCCGCATCTGAAGGAAGACGAACGTTCTTTTTTTCTTGTTCCGTCTCGGCGGCATTGGCGGATACACGCGTATCGTGCCAAAGTGATAGCACAGCGCCCATCGCGATGTTCACTCGACCGTTGGATCTATGGTAATCCTGAATTCCCAGCTCAATCAGATCGAGTATTTCTGAAGGACAAGTCACCGGTGTTCCCGCGCGGTCATTCACCGTTTTCAGATTCTCACCTGTTGTCGGATCATCATAAATCGTAAACCATTCGTGGTAACGCCAGAGTTCCTCTTTCGCCTGGTCACAATAACGCTCGAATGCGACTTCATTTTCCGCAAATAGAATCAACTGTGTCACTGTATCAAAAGGCCCGACAAAGGATGTTTCAAATCGTTGCCATTCGTCCGGCGACACCACAGTTGATACCGGCGCCGTCGATGTCGATATAGGGGCTGTATCTCCGCTCGGAGTTGAGTCCGTCGTAACCGTATCGGACGGACGGTTTGTCGATCCGCACGCTGTTAGCAAAGAGAGGACAACTATAGCGCATAGAAGAAGCGCAGCGAGGCGCGATGTTCCTCGCAGCCGGATTATTTTCAACGATGATTTTTTAGCATCTGCAGCTATTAGGAGACTTGACGCATTTCGCGCGTTTGGCATATACGAGGTGCTGTCACGGTTCTTGCACGGACTATAGGCATACGATGAGCAAACAATGTATTTCGTATGACAGTACAGGAGATCAGCGGAAGGCAAGTGTGTAGATTTCAGCTCCTGAACACCGTCAAGTTGTGCGGATGCGGTATGTGGAATCATTAAACCGTTATGTTTCATGAGCGAGGCCTGATCTTTCTATTAAACAAGACTTCCAAGGGTTTCATCGTCATGCGCAGAAGTGTTGCGGAGAGGAGGCCGGTCAACAGCCCGAAAAGAATTAAAAAAGGAGCGACATAGACAAAAGCCGAACGGTAAACATCCTTGAAAATCAGAAATAAAAATTGTCCAAAATTATGCGTTATGGCGCCAACAACCGAGAGAATAAAGATGGACACGCGACCGCGCGTTCCCTTTTCAATCGCCAACATTAAGAGGATGGAGCAGAGCGTTCCCGACATGGAGACAAGCCCGGCAAAGAGACCGCGCGTCAAAAACACAAATACGCTTTTCAGCATCGCAACCGAGAAAGCCTCTCCGCTTCCTAAAAGGATCAGCGCGGCCATCACGGCGACATTCGCAAGTCCGTACCGCAGAGGTACAGGCGAAGGGAGCGGCGGGAGCATGCCGTCAACAATACCCAAAACCAACGCCAACGCGAGCAGCACCGCGATGCGCGCCAGCTTCGTCGTTGACATCCGTACACCGGAAGTGTGTTTAGAATCAAGTGACAACATCCACCTCCTGTGTTGAATCCGTAGTACCCGTCTCCACAATCACCACGAGGACACGATTCGGAACACACGCTGCAAAAGCGCCCGGTTTTCCTATTTTCCCTGTGTTAATGCACGTTTTATCAGGACAATCAGAAACGATAACGGCGATCGTCCGGTCAGCGTATTGATGCAATCTGACGGCCGGACGCGCCGCAAAACGATGATCCTGATCAACACCGGCTTTAAGCACAATGCGATCGACTAATTCCCCGTCAATGTAGACTTGCGCTTCAAGGGAAGAACTCGATACATCTTTCCGGGATAAAAGAAAAAACGTCAGCGCGATAGCCAGCAGAACCACTAAAAATAATAGATCGCGCGCTCTGAAGAAAACCCTCTGGGCGCGCGACGGCTTATCATCATGCGTCACAAGATTCCGATCGTCCGACCGTTCGTGATCCTCTTGCTTCGAACATTTCCTGCAAAACAACATCGAAAATCACGCTTCTTCTTGTGACACGCACTGTCAGTCTATGTTTTTAATGACTCCCACGTCAGACAAAAGACCTCAACTCCATATCGTATTGATACAACGCCAGGTAAAGAATCCTCAATCACCACTATCAGGCGGCAAAGTCGTAACGGGCGTCGGTTCGGTTGATGGAGGATCTGATGGTGCCGCGGGATCTGTCGGTACTGACTCTGTCGGTTCCGTTGGATCTGTCGGCGGCGGATCTGATGGTTCCACCGGACCCGTCGGTGGCGGATCCGCCGGCTCCGTCGGTTCAGCAGGTGTCGTTCCGATCGGCTTCCATTGCGCATAAAGCGTCACACTTTGTGTGATTGGTAACCCTGAGCCGGGTGGCTTGAGTTGCTCGCCTTGACCTGGCGTCTTATTCAAGCTCCAGCCGACAAAATCATAACCTTCTTTTACCAAGGAGCCAGGCTCCTTGAGTGTTATTACTGTGCCTGCGATGTATTTACCTGAATCAACAGGAACTTTCCCCCCTGTGGCGTTGTTTGCATCGTATCTCACGGTATGCAAAGAAATACCCCTCATATATGGACTTCTAGGATCTGTATCCGTCGGATCCCAAGTGGAATACTTGACAGGCGGAAGCCACATAGGACGGGGGATAGTATGACCTCTGCTCGAACTATAAACGTACACCGGCATACCGCTGTACGAATTGTGGTGAAGAAATTTCGCGTCGCGCAAGCTCATGCGAACGCAGCCAAGTGAAAGAGGACTTCTGCCCAGCATCCTGTAAGCATGAGTCGTCTTTAAGTTTGCTTTATTAAACCCTCCCTCCAAATGATAAGGAATTGAATGGAAGAAAAGTCCATAATATTTTGGTTTGTAAAATTGTGTTGGGTAGCGTACGTAGGATAAATCCCACTTCACATAGTCGGCCTTATCGTTGTATCGTATTCCGTATGGATAGCGAATCGTAAAAGGATTACTCCCCTCCGTTATAGGCGTTCGGTGACCGGCCCTGCCCGTCGAACAATAAAATGCTCTGCTGTAAACTTTGTTAGAGTGATACATGACGACAATCTGTCGATCGATAAAGACAGCAATATGTGTGAAATGTCCCGATGGCGGAACTGCCGTATCCGGGATGAAAGGCGTCGTAGATGTGGTGCTTGTGGTGGACTCCGTAGTTGTAGTGGATGTAGTAGTTATCGGAGGTGTCGTTGGTCGTGTCACTTCTTCTGTGATCATCGGCACATTCGTATGCATCATGATGGGACGTAACGTGGTCGTTTCTTCAGGAGCAACCGTCGTCTCATGATTTATATTTATAGCAGAGTCGTCCGGAGAAGGCTCCTTCCAGGAAGAGCCAAGCGCAGACAGAACTGTCGGCGAGACCAGTAACACAGCCAAAACGATTAGTATAATTGTCGTTTTCTTGTAAATAAACCAGCGTTTCATCGTTTGTTTTCCTGAAAATATCAAGCTATCGTCCCAAACACAACCTAAGCGATTCAATCAGTCGGATATTGTTGACCTGTTTTGAGCACGAATGCATTCTATCACATTCTCGCGAATAATAAAGACAATATGCATCACGTAAAAAGACATCTAAATATTGACATCTAATTAACCATTACAACGTTAACCCTTACAGCGAACCATAGATAAACCCCTGAGACGCTTTTGTTTCGAACGTTTCAGGGGTTGACATTTTTACACAGAATAGTTCGCTTTATCCTATAACACGCTCCCTCTACTTTCATTGGAGACTCCCTATATCATAAAATGATACCCTGTGCTTCGTGCTTCCAGATAAACAGCGCTTGTTTATGGTTCCGGTGGAGGATCATCCGGTTGCGAATCATCCGGCGGAGGCGGATCTTCCGATGGTGGCGAATCCGGCGGTAGTTCAGCAGTCGTTATAGTCGTTTCCGCCGCTTCGCTACTAGGTGTCGGTAGTGTAGCGGACTCTGTCGGCTCAGTGGGCTCCGTTTCACCCGGTTTCCATTGTGCATAAAACGTCGTGTTACTTGTGATCTTCAATTGCTTTCCCGGTGCCAAAAGCTGCTCGCCTTCACCGGGATTTTGTTTCAAGCTCCAACCCGTAAACTTATAGCCCTCCCTCACTAGAGAGCCGGGATCCATAAGCTGGGCATCTGAATTCGGAATGTAACGGTATTTATCAACAGGAACGGATCCCGTACCGCCGTTTGCGTTGTAAGTTATGCTATAAGATACAAAGTCTTTGTTCTTGTAAGGACCTTCGGGATCCGTCGGGTCCCAGCCGGCATATATGTACGAATTATAGACAGGCGGAAGCGGCGCCGGCGCTTTAAGCTCATGTCCTTTACTTGAATCGTATATATATACGGGCATTCCGTAATAAGTATTGTCGCTTATATACTTTGCATCCCGCAAACTCAGTCGAACGCAGCCTTGAGATAATGCTTTTTTGCCAAGCTCACGGTACGCGTAAGTCTTCATCCTTCCCTTATCCAATTTGCCTGTTTCTGTCAATTCGTAAGGAATCGAATGGAAAAAATACTCTCCGTAGAACTGCGTTGGGTAGCGCACGAAGCAGGACCACCACTTTAAGTAGGTGGCGCCTCGGTAACCGATTGTAAAATACTCAAGACCTTTATCTCTCGGTTTAGGCGTAGGGGTTCCTGATTCCCCCGTCGAACAAAAGAATGCCACTAATGGAACCGGATCACCATCTTCGGGTGCATGGTACATAACAACAATCTGTCGATCTAGAAATACAGAAATATGAGAGTAATATCCCTGCGGCACAATCGGTAAATTATTGTCATCATAGGTGATCGATACCGGAGTTGTGGTGGGCGGTGACGTAGGCGAGGTCGTGGGACGTGACTCCGTTTCGGTAATCATGGGTTCATTCGTACGCAACACGATCGGTCTTAACGTGGTCGGTACTTTATCTCCGGGTATCGTCATCGGATCTACAACAGGAAATTTCGGCGACGGCGAACGCCAAGCCGAAACAAGCGTAAAGAGAACCGTGAGCGATACAAGCAACACCGCCACAGCTGTCAGAACTACCATCAATTTTTGTTCAGCGAACCAGCGTCTCATTGATTTATTATCCTCAAAGATTCAAGCTGTTTTCCCGTAAATGAACACAGGAACCCAAGCTATCATTCTCATTAATCTAGTTTAAATACAAAAGCATTTTAGCACACTCGCGCGACAAATAAAGACTAGGAGTATTACAGAATTATGATATGATGTGAACATTCCAAACGAAGCGTGTGTTACGGATCATAATTGTGGCGATCTAAGAATGTGAAAAGAGAGACGTTAACTCGCATACTTCACGCGTTGGCATGCCGCTCAACTGATCGCGGCCTTCAGAGAGGTGGTTTATTTGGCTAGAAACAGGAAAGACGGCACTCTGGTGCGCGATTCGCGCGACCCGATCGCCGGTATCATGCCTTATATTATGCGCGGTCGCAACGAATCGTGTGTTTATTATCAAAAATCGTTCTGTGTCGAGAACATACAGCGTTACATACATGACCAGCGCAAAAAAGGAAACCGGATCACCGTTTTCCATATCATTTGCACGACTCTGCTTCATGTGTTCACAAGGCGTCCTCACCTAAACCGCTTTGTCATGGGACGTCACCTTTATCAACACAAAAATTTTGACCTGCGTTATGTCGTCAAAACGAAATTAACTGATGAAGGTTTAGAATCCATCGTGCGGGCTCGTCTTGACGGTGATGACAATATTTTCTCCCTTCGCGATCAAATGACGCGCCATATTGAAGAAATTAAATCCGACGGTTTGCAAGAAGATGATAAATTCATCGGACTTGTCTTGAAATTGCCGCGCTGGGTCAAGCGTCTAGGTATCAGTATCTTACGGATCCTTGATTTTCACGGAATGGTACCACAGGCGCTGGTGGATTTAATCCCCCTTTACTCGTCTGTTTTTGTCTCGCATATGGGAAGCATTGGGGGCGACGCGTTGTTTCACCATCTGTATGAAGTCGGTAATACATCGGTCTTCTGTGTCATTGGCAAAATCTATTTGAAACCTTATCGCGATATTAGAACGAATGGCGTCATCTGGAAAAAGACGATCGACATGAACTTTACGATCGATGAGCGCATCTGTGACGGCTATTATCTGATTAAAAGCTTGGAAATGTTCGATACCTATATCAACAATCCCTCGTTATTGGAACGTTCACCGAATGAAATCATCGCGGAAGAAAATCGCAAGAAACAAGAACGTGAACAGCGTATCCAAGAGAATAAGGAACGTGAAAAAACAAAAGCGAAGGAATCAGGCTACTCTGATTTGAACGAGTACTGGGAAGATATGCTTGAAAATCCCGACGCGCAAAACGATGCCAACGAAGACGATGTGTGCGACGCCGAATGATTGATTAGGCCGAATGATTGATTAGATTGATTAGATTGATTAGATTGATCTATAAAAAGGATCAATCAATTATCGGCAAGACGTTCGTTCATGACTTTTTCTACTGCGTCAATAATATTTTGGTAACCGGTACAACGGCACATATTCCCGGACAATTCGCGGCGAATTTCGTCGCGGGTGTAGCGTTTTCCTGTAGAAAGAAGCTTCCAAGAAGACATAATGAACCCCGGCGTGCAGAATCCGCATTGTACCGCCGCTTCATCAATAAAAGCCTGCTGTATATCTGAGATTTTGCCTTCTTCATCCATCAATCCTTCAAGTGTAAGCACGTCTTTGCTGTCCACCCACGCGGCAAGATAGATGCACGAATCATACGTCTCTCCATCGATTATTACGGTACAGGCGCCGCACTCGCCGACTTCACAGCCTTTTTTCACAGAAGTCATGCCAAACGTATCTCGAAGAACTTCCAGAAGAGAAAGACGAACATCGACTGAAGTGGTAACCGTCTTGCCATTCAAGGTGAAAGTAATTTGTTTATAAGATATGGATTCCATAAGCGTGTTGCTCCTCTCTCCGTCATCACGCCGTCGCTATCCGACGAATTGACTCTCTATATCTGAAAATAATGCTAAGTATTTAAGTGATCTCGCCTCCTGTGCGGACGATCGGGCGAAACGACGTACTGCGTGCAGTCAGCCGACGATCTCGCCTCCTGCGCGCTCAATCGACCTGCGCAGACAACGCCGCGCCATCTCTAATTGAATCTGAATTCGAAAATCGCGGCTTGCGCGCCAACTGGTTCTCGGATTGATACCGGCTCGAACATGCTCGGCGAACAGCTCAATCGTCTCTTCGGTAAGCGGTTTCCCCTGTACGGCCTCCTCCGCTGAAGATATTCTTATCGGCACCGGTCCGGAAACGCCGAATGCGACGCGCGCGTATTCGATCGCATCCTTTCCAGGCGTCAATTTAACGTTGACGGAACATCCGCTCGTCGCGATATCCATCGCAGCACGTTTCGCATATTTGATGTAGCATCCGGCATAGTCTTTATAAGCTTTCGAAGAAATCAGAAGCGCCGTCATGATTTCATCTTTTTCAATATCGACACGCCGCGGGCCTTTGTAAAAAGCGGTCAATGGAACACGACGTTTTCCCTTTTGACCTTGCAGCTCAGCTTCAGCGTCGAATGCAAGTAACGTCGATGCCGTATCCGCAGATGTCACTCCATTGCATACATTGCCTCCGACGGTACCGATATTCCGAATTTGGGGACCGCCAACTTTACCTGCCGCTTCAGCGAGTACAGGGATATGTTCAAGGATAAGCGGATCTTTCATCAGATGAGAAAAAGAAGTCAGTGCCCCGATACGGAGTGTATCATCGGGATCGAGCGACACACCGCGAAGTGTATCCAAGCCGTGAATACTGATGAGTGAGCAGCCAGCAAGATCCCCGCTTCGTATACTAATCAGAATATCGGAGCCTCCGCTGATGATCACAGCTTCCGGATGTTCTACTCGAAGACGTATGGCGTCTTCGACCGATTTCGCTTCGTAATAATGTTGAATATCGTACATTCTATTACCTCCGATACCGTGCCCTATTCTCCCTCGAGCAATCCGGCATCCCGGAAGGACTCGAAAAGTTGATCCGGATTAATGGGGATGTCGTTGATGGCGACACCTGTGGCATTCAAAATCGCGTTGCGAATGGCGGGCGCCGGCGAGCAAGCAGGCGGTTCACCCAGTGCTTTCGTTCCAAAAGGACTTGTCGGTTCAGGATTCTCAACAAAATCAGCGATGATATCGGGATGATCCATCGTTGTCGGCAACTTATAATCGAGCAGATTGTCATTCAGCATCCTGCCGCTCTTCTCATCGAACAACATTTTCTCGTAGAGACCAAAACCGATGCCCATACTCATGCCGCCATGCACTTGTGCTTCCGCAAGCTGCGGATTGATCAAATTGCCACAGTCATGCACGTTCACGAGACCGAGCAAACGGACATGACAGAGAGGAATGTCAACTTCCACTTCGGCAAACGAAGCGCCGAAAGAATAGGCATTGCTCTGCACGGAGTACGTGCTTTCCGCCGCGATATGCTCGCTGTGCTTTATGTCGTAAAGTGTTTCCGTTGCCAATGTTTCAAGCGATATCAGCCGTCGCCCGTCCTCTTTTCTTACAATCCAACTATCTTTTATATCGATGATATCGACCGGCATTCGGGTCAAACGATGCGCGTGTTTTAGGATCTTTTCCTTCAGGATGCGACCTGTTTGCGCGATAGCAAATCCGCCGACGTATGTCTGACGCGATGCGTAAGCGCCCGATCCGTAGGGTGTGACATCGGTATCCTGCGTGGACACGACATGCACATCTTTGTAGGAGACGCCGAGGACTTGCGCCGCCATTTGCGCGGCTGCCGTATCCTGCCCCTGCCCGATTTCCGTCTCACCGAGCATAAGCTGAATGCTGCCGTCCGCGTTGAGAATCATACGACACGCCGATGTTTCAATACTAATCGGCCAGACAGCCGTGTTGTACCAGAACAGCGCCATACCCACACCCCGACGCACCGGTCCGGTTTGATTAGCATAGAGCTTGCGTTTGCGATTAAAATTGAGCAATGCTTCCGCTTTGGTCATGCATTGATTAAAGCTGTCATCGTAAAGCTCGTTTTTTGAGAAAGGATCAACATAGCCGACCGGCATAGAGTTTTTCCGGCGGAATTCAACAGGATCCATGTTGAGCTTCGTCACGATGTCATCGATATGGCTTTCATTGTGGAACATCGTCTGCGGTATGCCATATCCGCGCATTGCACCTGCCGAAGGCTTGTTTGTATAAACCGTCCAACAGTCGCATTCAACATTTGGACACGGATAAATTTGCGGAAATGCTCCCATGCCCTTCGCGACTACGCCGTGACCATGGGAAGCGTATGCGCCCTGATCAGACCAGACTTTCATCTTGCGCGCGGCAAAAGTGCCGTCCGGACGCACCCACGAGATGATGTGCGACCGCATCGCGTGTCGAACGCGACTCGATACGAACGTTTCTTCACGGGTAGAATCAATCATGACTGGATGACCGCCGACTTGCGTACAAAGCCATGCACAGAGCGGTTCATAAAGCGCGTCCTGTTTGTTGCCGAAACCTCCTCCGATATACGGCTTAATGACTCTGACTTTCCCCCACGGCAATCCTAGTGCTTGCGCCGTGATACGACGGGTGATGTGAGGAATCTGCGTCGATGCGACGACGGTGACGCGATCGCCGCCTTCCATATAGGCATAACAAATATGATTCTCTATTTGACTATGCTGAACGGATGGTGTGCTGTACCATCCTTCTATTTTGATGAGCCCGGGTTCCCTGATGGCTTCCTGATAATTGCCTTCTCGGATTGATGAATGTCCTAAAATATTGTCAGGAAAGGCTTCGTGAATCACGGGCATGCCCTCTTGGATAGCCTCCAAGGGATCAAGCACATGAGGATATTTTTCATACTCGACGCGGACTAGACGAGCTGCGCGCGTTGCAGCAACCTCATCCTTTGCGATGACCGCCGCTACTTCATCGCCGTAGTAGCGAACGTGTTCATTCATAAGTTTGCGATCTGCGATATCCTGATGCTCCGGATTAGTCGTCCATGGATGTCCTGCCGTACCGAATTCAATATCCGGGACATCGAAGCATGTCAGTATTTTTACGACACCTTCAACGCGTTCTGCTTCCGATGTATCAATTTTAAGGACGCGGCCATGTGCGATTGTTGAGTGCACAATGCGCGCCACATATGTGTCTTTAGGGCAAATGTCCGCCGTGTACTTGGCGCGACCCGTTACCTTATCGTACGCGTCGACGCGCTTAACACTTTTTCCGACTTGCATACGTTACCTCCCTCTCTAAGGCGCATGTTACCGGGTATCCCTTAATCTAAGCTATTTTAACACACTGATAGGGCACTTTGTCTATAAAATACATTTTTTCAAACGAAAAATGATATCTATGCACAAGACATAGCGATTACATATAACGCGATAGTAGTCAATAAACTGATTCTAATTGATCGGGTAAAATCCCAGATCGGGTGAAATCTCAATGCAGATGCGGTCGAGCGCTTAGTGCGTAGACATAAGCTGATACAGTCAATTACTTGTAACGATTGTATTCTAATCAAATCATAATCAAATCATTTTGATAATAAAAAATTAACCTGTGATAAGATAAAAAAGAGCATGCTTGTTACTTCATCGTTCAACGGCCTCGTTTAGGGCGCATTTCGTCGTTCAAACGCGCCGATCCACCCAAATCCATAATGAAAGGAAAATGCAACTACATGAAAGAAATGAATCGAACACTGGAACTGATACAGGAACGCAGCAGCATTCGCCGTTACAAAGATACACCGCTATCAGAAGAAGAAATTAATACACTGAAACGTGTCGCGCTGGCGACGCCAACGGGACAAAATTTACAAGAGCTTCGCTACGCATTTGTTACAGACCAAAAGATCATCAAAGCCGTCGACGAACGCTGTTTTTACCATAATCCGGAGATGCTGGAGCGCATGAAGAAGCGCGACGCTGATAGCATTTTTTATGGGGCTCCCCTTGTCGTCTTCGTCTCTGCCAAAGACACGAGTTGGGCCGACGCCGATGCCGGCATTGCAGTCGCCAATCTGGCGCTAGCCGCACAGTCAATGGGGCTTGGAAGCGTTATCTTAGGTTTGCCGCGTGGTGCTTTTAAACCGGATGATCCTGAGAACTGCTGTGCCCTACTTGGAATGGAAGAAGGAGAACGCTTCCGCCTTTCTATTGCGATCGGTCATCCCGACACAACGAAAGAACCGCACGAACAAGATCCCTCGCATATCCGTGATTTTCTCGTATAAATGTTTGAGATTGTATAGCCGCTGATTTTCATAAGAACATTGAAAACGGCCGTCCTCCGGCAAAGTAGGAATATCGTATAGGCGCGACACTCCTTCGCACAGGAAAGCGGCCGTTTTTTAACGCGGAAATATCAAGAAATAGAACCCTCAGCGGATTCCTTCAGCGCCAGTTGCTCGATATGAGACGGAGGTCTCACAGGAGGAAGCCTGTACGTTTCTTCGTACTCTCGTACCATCTGCATAAAATCAGTGCGCGCTCTTAGATCATGCAAATGTGCGTGCTGATCGAGCGTCGATCCGTGCGCCAGCTCAAGAATGCTGATCGCAATGTTAGAACAGTGATCAGCTACACGCTCCATTGCAGTCAGCACGTCAGTGAAAATAAAACCAAGCTCGAGCGTACAGCGATTGTCCTGCAAACGACGAATATGCCGTGCTTGCAACTCATCGGTCAAGTAATCGATCACTTCTTCCAGCGGCTCAACACGTCTTGCAAGTTCAATGTCGTTCTCGCGGAACGCGCGTACGGTCATTTCAAGTAATGCGCTCACCGCGCTTTCCATCACGAGAAGTTCATTGGATGCTTCACGTGAGAATTGAATTTTCCTTTCGTACATCTCCTTGCTTGACTGAGCGATACTATACGCATGATCCGAAATTCGCTCATAGTCACCTAGGCTCTTAAGAAGCAGTGAAAGTACACGAGAATCGCTATCCGTCAGTTTGCGCCCGCTTAGCTTTACCATATAGGTTCCCAAGTGATCCTCATATTGATCGACGATTCCTTCTGCATCTTTGATGTTCTGAAAATCTGACCGACTAAACGAGTGTAGCTGACGCATCGCCAGATTGTACTGCCGCTCCGACAATTCTGCCATTTCATTGCTCAACTGGCTGCATTGAGATATAGCAAATGCAGGATTGTCAAGGAATCGCAAATCCAGCGCGGCAAAGCGATGTTCAGAATATTGAAGATCGAGTAGTGGTTCTTTTTCATCCGTCGGCAGAACGAGCTCTACAAAACGAACCAATTGATGTCTAAACGGGAGGAAAACGGCAGTAGCACTCGTCTTATAGAGCGTATTTGCGATCGCGATATCAACGGATGATATCTGAGTTCCCAAGAAAGAAAAATTAACAATCGAGTTTAGAGCATAAAAGCCGCCCATAAACAGCATCGTTCCAAAAATATTAAAAAATAGATGGATCAGGGCGGCGCGCTTTGCGTCTCTAGAGGTGCCGATGCTGGAAATCATAGCTGTGACACAGGTGCCGATGTTCTGTCCAAAAATAATCGGGATTGCCGAACCGAATGTGACAATACCCGTTGTTGACAGTGCTTGAAGAATACCGATAGATGCGGAAGAACTTTGAATGATCGCCGTCAGACCGGCGCCTATCAACAATCCAACAAGAGGATTAGAAAACGCAAGAAAAAGCTTCTGAAATTCAGGAATTTGCGACAACGGTTTTACTGCTCCGGTCATTTCTTCCATCCCGTACATCAGAATGACAAAGCCGATCATAACGCGACTGATATTCCGGCGTTTTTCATCTTTTGAAAAAAGAAGAATGACAACAGCGACAGCAGCTAGAATCGGAGAAAAGAAGGTAGGCTTAAGGAAGCTCAAATAGACACTTGAACTACCAATAGTGCCGAGACTAAGAAGCCAAGCGGTCATTGTCGTACCAATATTGGCTCCCATGATAATTCCTACTGACTGAGAAAGTGAAAGAAGGCCGGCGTTGACGAGACCTACTACCATTACGGTTGTTGCCGAAGATGACTGAATAACGGCGGTCACCCCTGTGCCAAGGAGTACCGCCCTTACCGGATTAGACGTCATTCGTTCCAAAAGCGATTGAAACTTTGAACCAGACGCTGCCACTAAGCTGTCGCCCAATGCCTGCATTCCATAAAGAAATAGGGCTAGGCCGCCAATAAGTTTCACTACATCATAAAAACTCATGCATTATCGGGTAAGACGATCTGACGTCTGTAAATAAATCGCAAATAAGCGTATGGTCATTAGTACTTTATAAACTCCCTCGATACATCTGCAGCATAAACTCCCTCGATACATCTGCAGCGAATGTCGCATTCAGAATACACCAAATCTTCCCTATTATAGGTTGTTTTCTCAAATTCGTAAACTGAACAGCCTTAACAATTGGAAATTGTATTTTAGAAAATCAATTATCGAGATGTACAAATAAATGTAAACCCCTCTAGGCCATCTTTATTTTACAATTAAACGCAAACCACTCAGGCCATCTTTATTTTACGATTAAACACAAACCACTACAGGCCATTTTTTTTTTACGATTAAACGCAAACCACTCAGGCAATCTTTGATGTAGTGTGAGACTATGCTCATAACTGTTTGACAATAGCGGCAAACTGCATAACTTAATGTTTGACTTAGCACGTAGCAGCTTTGACACCTGTTTAACAACAACGTGCGTGATATACTTCAAATTAACACATGAAATCCTCAATAATATCTAAGAAGCTGAATGGAGTTGGCTCAAAATGATTACGGTTATTGGAAGCATTAATATGGATCTTGTCGTTACTGCTAAACGGGCGCCCGATATGGGTGAAACCGTGATGGGTACATCGTGGGCACAAATTCCCGGCGGAAAAGGCGCCAATCAGGCCGTCGCAGCTGCAAGAAGCGGTGGAGAGACCTGGATGGTCGGCCGACTCGGACAAGACTCATTTGGCAACACCTTGTTGGAATCGTTGATGCGTAATCCAGTAAACATCGATCACGTCGAGATGCAACAAGACGCTCCCACCGGTATTGCAGCCATTATTGTTGACGGATCAGGCAGAAATCGCATCACCGTGATTTCCGGCGCCAATTTTACAATCCACGCCGAAGACATCGAACATCTTCGTCCTCTGATTGCTCGCTCCTCCGTCCTGCTCATGCAGCTTGAAATCCCGTTAGATGCTGTTGAACGCGCTCTGATCATCGCCAAAGAAGAGAATACATTCAGTATCCTGAATCCGGCACCGGCTACTGAATTACCCGACCATTTCTATCAACTTGCCAATCTCATGACGCCAAACGAAAGTGAATTGGCTGTTCTCTCCGGATGCCCGACAGAAACAGAGAGTGAATGGACTGCTGCTTGCCGTGTCCTCTTAGACCGAGGCCTGTCTGCTGTTTTAGTAACACTGGGTGACAAAGGTTCGTTCTATATGGATCGAAACATCGAACGATCCTTCCCTGCGTACCATGTCACCGCAGTCGATACAACAGCTGCCGGTGACAGCTTCAACGGCACACTTGCTTGCGAGATCGACCGTTACTTAAAAAGCAGCGGCGTGAAAAGTATCGGTTTGCACGATGAAAAAGACTCATGCAAACACGCAGAAAAAAGCATTGCCACGCACGTTGGAGCAGGAGTTCCTATAGACTTAGAAGAAAATGCCGCCATTCACGCAGGGAAAAGCGCTTCCACACGTGATGTCGAAGACGATGCCACACACGTTGAAGACGATGCCACTCATGTTGAAGACGTTGCTACAAATGTTGAAGACGTTGCTACAAATGTTGAAGACGTTGCCACTCATGTTGAAGACGTTGCCACTCACGCAGAAAGAATAACCGCCTCGTACTCAGAAAAATGCACTGCCTTAAACGACACGCCGGATGTTTTTCCTAAACTACACATTCCTCACGATATACTTGATCGCGCCGTAGACCGCGCAACACGTGCCGCCGCCATTACAGTGACAAGAGAAGGTGCACAACCGTCACTCCCCACAGTAAGCGAAATCGATAATTTCGATGCTTGGTACGAAAAACACAAAACGCACCGGAGATAACTGTCCCCAGTGCGTTAAAATCGCCTTGTGCCAGATGATTTCGTAAAAAACACGACACGACACTGCACTCGTTGACGGCTTCATTTCTTTCCACCTGTTAACGGCGTTATCTCCCTCCACCCATTAACGGCGTTATCTCCTTCCACATGTTAACGGTGTTAACTCCCTCCACCCGTTAACGGCGTTATCTCCTTCCACATGTTAACGGTGTTAACTCCCTCCACATGTTAACGGTGTTAACTCCCTCCACCCGTTAACGGCGTTATCTCCTCATTAGAACACCTCGTTCACGGTGCCATGCTTCATTTGTGAACCCTCTTCTCGTATAAGCCTCGCACCTTGTTTGCGCCAGAGCAACATGATTATGACTTCAAATCCAGATTACGGCTTCGATCCCCGCTATGCTGTCGCACCTTTTCACGAATCCTCCGTGACATCATTCCTCCGTCATTCTGTCACACCTTATTCACGACTCCTTCGTGGCATCATTCCTCTGTTATTCCGGCGCGATCTCAAGCGCAAGTTCCATCATTTGACGGTAACTTGTCTGGCGCGCCTCCGCGGTGTCTGCTTCTTTCGTGATCAAGCTGTCGCTGACCGTAAACATCGCGAGCGCCCGCTTTCCGAACTTGCGTGCCGTCATATAAAGCCCCGCGGATTCCATCTCTGCACCTAACGCACCATACTGCATGAGGCGCTTAAGAACATCTTCAGGAAGATCACTGTAAAACTGGTCAGAACAGCAAACCGTTCCCGCATGCATACGAACTCCCATCTTCTTGCCCGTTTCCCATGCTTTAAGCAGCAATTCAAAATCAGGAGTCGGACAGAAAGCATAGGGTCCAAACAATCCGAAATTAATATTGGAATCCGTATTTGACGCCGTAGCCAAAATAAGGTCATGAAGCTTGACGTGCGGTTGCATCGCTCCTGTGCTCCCAATACGAATAATCGTATCGACCTCATAGAAAGCAAACAGCTCATGAATATAAATCATGGCTGACGGCATCCCCATGCCGGATCCCATAACCGATACGCGCTTTCCTTTGTAATAACCCGTGTATCCGAGCATCCCACGCACGTGGTTAAATTGTTTTGTGTCCTTAAAATACGTCTCAGCCAAAAACTTCGCTCGAAGCGGATCACCGGGCATCAAAACTGTATTTGCGATTTCATCAGGACTCGTTGCTGCAATATGTGGCGTTGGAATAGACATCATGCACCCCTTTCTTTGGCAAATAACCATATAAGTTATCGAAATGAATCGAAATGATATATAAATCACTATAGCAAAAAACTACGTCCGTTACTTTAATCTGAGGCTGCGGACAGTTTTTCAATTTTGTTAGTTTTTTAGCTAACCGTATCGGCGAGCATGAACAGAACATGGTCAATTTTTCAAACTTATTAGGATTTTTGGCTAAAATAGCGTCTTCTGATTACAGTTTCTCGAAATTGATTAAATAATAGACCGGTTTTGCAACGGGCTCAGACAACTTTTCTGTTTTATCTTAAAAACTGACCATCATGACTCAAGACTGCAAAGGTGGACAATTTCTCAGTTTTGTTAGATTTTTTGTCAGTCAAGTTAGATGGGTATGGACAATTTTGGAATTAATTTAGAAAGTAAGACCGATATGGGAACAAATCAACAAGGTTTTTCTAAAATTATTGAATTATTGACCCAAATTGCAGTAGTCACAAAATAGGCGTAAATAGTTTTTCTGATTTAATTGAATTTTTGACCAAGGTACTGAGCATGACAAATGAACTCCTGCAAGAAACAGTATAAATTTGGCAATGAGTTATATGACTTCTAAACGACTGATCAGGTATGATCACAAAGGGTTTAGATATTGTCGATGTTCTTAAAGCAATTGATCTCGAAGGATTCGATCGCGATCGATTGGCTGGAGAAACGGATGGATTGGATTGATTGATAAACTTTAAGCGATTGATCTCATTTGATTGTTGCGGGATTCAACAGTTTTTTGATTGACAGAAAAAAGGGACACGTTAAAATGAATTAGGTCATCTTAATACACCTGAATACACCGCTTTAATGGTTCGAATCTTTGAAACAAAAAACGATCGTACTGCCAAAAACGACTGAATAACTGAATAGTCGGATTACTGACTGCCAAAAATGTTAGGGCGCTAGGGTTCGCTATCCAGAGTTCGTTATTCGGAGTATAATGACTACGTTAACTTAGGAGAGCAGAGTAAATGGTTTTTTCTTCTCTATTTTTTCTATACGTCTTCCTACCGCTATGCCTGATTTTGGTCTGGTCCACCGAGAAGACAAAAACACAGAACATTATCCTGCTCGTTTTTTCGCTTTTTTTCTATGCATGGGGTGAGCCGATCTACGTCATCTTGCTTGTTTTTACAACGCTTTTTATCTGGGGATGCGGCATGCTTATGGGGCGTGCACGTCGTCGGAGCGAGCGGCGCACAGCTTTGACCCTCGCCATTGTTGTCTCGATCGGAAGTCTTGTTGTCTTCAAATACACAGGCTTTATAGTGGAAATAATCAATCTGATTCCTTTCATCAATATTCCGATTCCAAAGATCTCTCTGCCGATCGGCATCTCGTTTTATACTTTTCAAGCACTTTCTTATATCATTGATCTCTATCGTGGACAAATCAAAATACAGCGGACGTATTACAAGTTTTTACTTTATGTCTCTTTGTTCCCACAGCTGATCGCCGGCCCTATCGTGCGCTATATCGATGTGGAAAAAGAAATCGCCCATCGTGAAATTACCTTAGAAGGCATCGTGTCAGGCATTGGCAGATTTGTCGTCGGCCTCTGTAAAAAAGTATTAATAGCCAACCACGCCGGTGAGATCGTCGATTTTTGTCTTGAATCGGATCATTTTGCGCAGATCAGCTCGGCAACGGCGATATTGGGTATTCTCGCATTCACTTTCCAGCTTTATTTTGACTTCTCGGGATATTCCGATATGGCGATCGGTCTTGGGCGGATGTTCGGTTTCAAATTCCTTGAGAACTTTAACTATCCTTACATTTCCAGAAGTGTAACTGAGTTCTGGCGTCGTTGGCACATCTCACTCAGCACTTTTTTCCGTGACTATCTCTACATCCCGTTGGGGGGCAATCGCCGTCACCCGATAAGAAACACATTCATCGTTTGGTTTCTAACCGGACTCTGGCACGGCGCACACTTTAACTTCGTGCTATGGGGGCTCTACTATTTTGTGATCCTTCTTATTGAGCGTTGGCTGATCCTTCCCCTACACGATAAAACGCCAAAATGGATCTGGCTGGTTCCAACGTTTATTTCGAGCGTCTTCGGATGGAGCATCTTTTATTTTACCGACTTCTCGCGTCTCTTCACATTTTACGGACGCATTTTCGCGCCGGGGCTTGCTGGCTTCGCGGACATGGAAGCGCGTATACTCTGGCGGCAGCATCTAATATTCCTAATTGTTGCGTTTATCGCTTCAACACCGATCCTTCCTTGGGTTAAAGAACGCTTTTACGGCTACAGAAGAGTTCTTGAACGCTCAAGAACTATCGGCGTATTGCGCACGGCTTTTACCCTGTTGCTGCTTTTTGCATGTACAGCATCGCTTGTCGCATCAAGCTACAACCCGTTCCTCTACTTCAGGTTTTGAGAAAGGAACATACGATGAGATGGAAATGCATTCAAAAACAGAGAACGGAAAATGATTTGACGGCAATGCTTCGTGAAATGGAGAAACAAAAACTGATTTGACGGCAATGCTTCGTGAAATGAAAAACGGAAAATGGTTTGACGGCAATGCTTCGTAAAATGGAGAAACAAAAACTGATTTGACGGCAATGCTTCGTAAAATGAAATACAGAAAACGGTTTGACGACTATGCTCCGAAGAATAAAAAAACATACAGGCAACACATCAAATTAATCGATGGCCGTACACTCAAATAGGGTGGCTAGAGTAACATTCTCTATAATTAATGAATGGACTAATTAATGAATGGACCGACATTAACACATCAATTAGTGAATAGACCGACATTAACACTCAGATTCAGTCAGAAAGAGTTAATAGATACCGACATTCAAATAAATGATTCGAATAATAAACTAGATCAAATAAATGAATTAACTAGAACCTAAATAAAAGGATTTGCACTATGCGTCAGAAGAAAAACAACCAAATCATTCTCATCATTGCCTTTGTTGCTTTTTTGGTCATTTTTGGGGTTCTACATATTCTTTTCCCTCAAGAAACTATTTCTCTTGACGAAGGACGGCGACTAGCGAAGTTCCCAAAACTGACGTACAAAGACGCCGTGACCGGTAAGCAGGCGGAAAATATTGAAGCATGGTACAGTGATCAATTCCCTTTCCGGAATTCGTTCATCACGATCGGAAAAACGATGCGCACGTCGCTTTATCCAAATTTGAACCCGGGCGGAATTGCACTGTATCAAATTAAACGAGATCTTATGGCAGAAGATCTCGGCGATACGGATCCTGATACGCCGCCTGCACCCGACGTAACATTTCCGTCAGATCCGGTGGCTCCTGTTGATCCGTCAGATGGGACTCAGCCTTCCGATCCGTCTCCTCCGACAACGACCAAACCGGAAGAGCCGCCGATTCCCACCTTGCCTAAAGAGAAAGCCGTAGAAAAAGGCGGACTGGTCGTTATGGGAACGCGCGCTATGGAACGTTTCTATGGCGATGAAAAACTCCTCAAAAACTACGCGAACCGCCTGAACACGATCAAAACCACATGGGGCGCAAATCTCAACATGTATTCTCTTCTTGCACCGACGGCCATCGAAATTTACGCGCCGGAAGAGTATCACAGCGGGTATTGCTCGCAGCAAGCATGTCTGGAAATATTCTGGAGAGCGCTTAATCCCGATATTGGCAAAGTGAACGCGCTCGACAAACTGCTACGCCACCGCGATGAATACATTTATTACCGCACCGATCATCACTGGACAGGACGCGGCGCCTATTACGCATATGTTGCCTTCTGTGAAGAGGCTGGTTGGACGCCTGTCCCTCTATCCGACATGGAGCACTACCAACTTGAGGGCACTTATCTCGGATCGCTCTGGCGCGCCACAAACGAACCTCTCTTGAAGGACAATCCGGACACAACCGAAGGTTGGCGCCCTGCCGTGGAATCCTATACGGCGACCGCATGGGACAATCCTGAAATGACGGTCACCTATCCTATTATTCTGAATGACGAACGATGCACCGGTGTGAACAGTTACCTCAACTATTCCGGCGGCGATCGCGCCCTTTTGAAAATCGCGACGTCAAACAGTAGCGGGCGAAAACTGCTCGTGACAAAAGACTCTTTCGGCAATGCCCTTGTCCCCTATTTTGCCAACCATTACGACGAAGTCTATATTATCGATCCACGCTACTATGTGCGTCCGCTCAAACAGCTCGTCGAAGAAAACGGCATTACCGATTACCTTGCGGCCAACTACATGTTCGCGACCTCAAATCCGACGTGGCTGGGCGGTTTTGATAAGATCATTAAATAAGGTAATCGAACAAGATCGTTGGCAGTTCGAGTTAAAATAACAACTTAGATAAACCATACGAGAGCTATGATTATCTAAGCTATAAAATGAATTAGATGACCATACTATAGCGACAACAGCGCGAGCTTAAAAAATTTATAGAATTTAATAGATAACGATCGAGAACAGCAGGAGAACATCCATGCAGTATGATTTTGAAAGTTATATTGACCGTCGCCACACGACCTCTTACAAGTGGAACGCTATGACAAATGCCTGTCCTGACATTCCGGAAGGCGTGATTCCCCTATCCGTTGCAGATATGGAACTCAAAAATCCTCCCGAGATCATGGAGGGACTCCGCGACTTGCTGGATCCCGACAAGCTCATTCTCGGTTACGCCGGTACACCTCAAAGCTTTCGTGACGCTGTCTGTTTATTCATGAAAAAACGGCACAGTTGGGATATTGAGCCTGAATGGATCGTTCCGACGGCAGGCGTCGTTCCTGCTTTCTACAATGCGGTATTGGCATTCACACGTCCCGGCGAAGGTGTCATCGTGATGCCGCCTGTCTACTTTCCTTTCTTCGGCGCGGCAGAACAAGAAGGCCGCAAAGCTGTGTATTGCCCGCTTTTGGATCGCGGCAACCGCTATGAAATCGATTTCGACCTTCTGGAACAATGCGCGCGACATCCTGATAACCGCGTTCTGCTTTTTTGCAGCCCTCATAACCCCGTTGGGCGCGTCTGGACTGCGGAAGAACTTAAGAAGGTTGGAGAGATTTGTCTCCGAAATGATGTACTCATGATCTCGGATGAGATCCATTTTGACCTCATCATACCCGGTTTCAAACACACCGTTTACGCGACGATCAGCAACGATTTTGCGCAAAACTCCATCATCTGCACAGCCCCGAGCAAAACCTTCAATCTGGCAGGAATGCAGACATCATCCATCATCATCCAGAACGCGAAGCTGCGCGAAACATTTGAGAAAACACTCCGTTCGGGACGAGCGAGCAGTCCGACGATCCTCGGTTATAAGGCATGTGAAATCGCTTATACCGAGTGCTTGGACTGGCTTGATGAGCTCATCATGTTGATTGACCGCAATCGTCAATACGTCGAAGATTTTTGCGAGAAACAACTTACACGCGTACGCCCCTATACCATGGAAGGCACGTATCTTCAATGGATCGACTTCCGAGCGTTCGGAATGGATGGTAAAACGCAGGAACAATTCCTGCGGAAGGAAGCCAACCTGTTCACGAATGGAGGTTATATGTTCGGTCAGGGTGGCGAAGGATTTGAACGCCTCAATCTTGCCTGCCCGACGTCGTGCATTGAAGACGCGATGAGTCGCCTACAAGGTGCTATTGCCATCCTTCATGAGGACGATAATTGATAACCTGAGTGTGATTTGACGGCTATGACAACAACCGAAGTGTTAACCATTAAAAGCACTGTAGGCTTGCGTCAATGGCGCCGACAGTGACGACGAGCCGAACGAGAAACTGGAGAAGATCAATGGCATTGTAGGCTTTGCGTCGACGGCGTCGCAGGCTTTGTGTGAATGGCATAATAGACTAGAACACTACCGGAGAAATATAAGAAGCAGGCGGAGCTGACCTCGAGCATCCGGAGCAACCCTCACTGCTGCCCCGATCGTCACTTTGCTATTAGGAAAGGAATGAAACCGATATGAGTAAAATACTGGAAAAGCGTCAACTGACTCGTGAAACAGTGTTGATGAAGATTGAAGCACCCCTCATCGCGAACAAAGCGTTGCCCGGTCAATTCATCATCTTTCGCGTGGAAGAAGGAGGAGAGCGTGTTCCTCTCACCATCGCGGGCGTCGACCCCGACGAGGGAAGCGTCACCATCATCTTCCAAATGGTGGGCAAATCAACGATGCGACTGGGTGCAAAAGAAGCCGGAGAATCGATTGCCGACTTCGTAGGGCCGCTTGGTAAGCCGTCCGAACTTGATCCTTACAAAGGCAAGAAAGTCGCCGTCATCGGCGGCGGTCTAGGTGTTGCCATCGCCTACCCTCAAGCAGCCTACCTTTATGAAATCGGAGCGCACGTTGACGTCATCGCTGGTTATCGAAGCGCCGATCTCATCATTCTAGAAGATGAGCTGCGTTCTTCATCCGATAATTTCTACCTCATCACCGATGACGGTTCGTCCGGACGAAAAGGCTTCGTAACGGACATGTTGAAAGAGCTATTGGATGAAGGCAAACAGTATGATCTCATTATCGCTATCGGTCCTCTCGTCATGATGCGCGCCGTCGCCGAACTAACACGGCCGTACGACATAGAAACCGTAGTCAGTATGAACACCATCATGGTCGATGGAACGGGCATGTGCGGATGTTGTCGCCTGACCGTCGGCGGAAAAACGAAATTTGCTTGTGTAGACGGTCCCGACTTCGATGCGCACGAAGTCGACTTCGAAGAAGCGATCCGCCGATCACGCGCCTATGTTGAACAGGAAGACCAAGATCGCAAAAGTGAAGAAGAACGGCACCGCTGCCGTCTGACGGGGGAAGTACGCCATGAGTAAGAAAAAAAGAAATATGTCGAACGTAAAGGTCAGCATGCCTGAACAGGCAGCGGACGTCCGCAACAAGAATTTTAGTGAAGTCGCCCTCGGCTATACCGAGGAAATGGCACAGGAAGAAGCACTGCGCTGTCTGCACTGTAAAAACAGACCCTGCGTGTCACAATGCCCTGTCAACGTCGACATCCCCGGCTTTATCGAAAAAATCGCGACCGGTGATTATGAAGAAGCCTATCAAATCATCGCATCGACAAACAGTCTGCCTGCCATTTGCGGTCGCGTCTGTCCACAAGAAACACAATGTGAATCCACCTGTATTCGCGGCATTAAAGGTGAACCGGTCGCCATCGGACGCCTCGAGCGCTTTGCCGCCGACTGGCACCTCGCGAATGCGAAAGAACAACCGCCGCGTCCGGAGACGAACGGCCACCGTGTCGCCGTGATCGGCTCGGGTCCCGCTGGACTGACCTGCGCGGGCGATCTTGCAAAAATGGGCTACGAAGTCACCGTCTACGAAGCTTTTCATGTGGCAGGCGGCGTGTTGATGTACGGCATCCCGGAATTCCGTCTCCCGAAAAAGCTGGTACAAGCTGAAATCGACGGTTTGAGAGCACTTGGCGTCGAGATCGTCTGTAATACGGTCATCGGGCTCACCCTTTCGATCGACGACCTCTTCAAAAGCGGTTACGAGGCCATATTCATCGGATCAGGAGCTGGGCTTCCCCGCTTCATGGAGATCCCGGGTGAAAATCTCAACCAAGTCTATTCGGCCAACGAATTCCTGACGCGTGTCAATCTCATGCAGGCTTGGCGCTGGCCGGAGACGTCAACGCCCATCAACATCGGCAAACGAGTCGCCGTTGTCGGAGGCGGCAACGTCGCCATGGATGCCGCGCGCTGCGCGAAACGCCTCGGCGCAGACGAAGTTATGATCGTCTACCGTCGTTCAGAGGATGAGCTGCCGGCACGTCAGGAGGAAGTCGAGCACGCAAAACATGAAGGCATTATTTTCAACCTTCTGACTAATCCGACCGAAATCAAAGGAAATGACGGCTGGGTGACCGGAATGACGTGTATCCGGATGGAGCTGGGCGAACCGGACGCGTCAGGAAGACGCCGTCCTGTTCCGATGAAAGACTCGGAATTTGATATCGAGCTTGACACCGTGATCATGGCGATCGGACAGTCCCCGAACCCCTTGCTCCGTAACACGACTGACGAACTTAAATGTCACTCGTGGGGCGGAATCATTGTCGACGAGGAGACGCTTGCCACATCAATGACAGGCGTATGGGCAGGCGGCGACGCCGTTACTGGTGCCGCTACCGTGATCCTGGCCATGGGCGCCGGAAAAACAGCAGCGCAATCGATCGACGAGTATATACAAGGAAAATAAGCAAATAAAGATGATCTAAGAACCGACACTAAAGCTATATTGATGGCCGTTATCATGACAAACATGATAACGGCCTCATAATGGTATAGCAAATCTTAGCAGATTGCGCTAATATTGTGTAGGATTAGATAAATAAATAACGATCTAAAAACATTGGGCGCATATTGCCCGTAGGAGGAGAGCAAATGACACAACCCGAACACATCAAAACCATCGCGGACGACGATCCGCGCTATGATGAGTTGCGAACGTTTATCCACGACGAAAAAAACAAGCAGGGCGTCGCGATGATTGCTTTGCAGGAAGCGCAGCGCCTCTTCGGTTTTTTACCGTTGGAGGTGCACAAATTCATCTCTAAGGAATCAGGCGTCCCGATTGCGGAACTTTACGGCGTCACCACTTTCTACAGTCAATTTACGACCGAACTTCGTGGTAAACACCAGATTCATGTTTGCATGGGCACGGCGTGTTATGTCAAGGGCGCGCAAAAGGTACTTGATAAAGTTCTCGAGGTGCTTGGAGTAGAGGTGGGCATGACGACGCCCGATCGTCTCTTTACGGTCAACGCCGCGCGCTGCATCGGCTGCTGCGGTTTGGCGCCCGCTATGATGATCGACAACAAGGTATACGCCAACTTAGTCGATGTCGATCAAATCCCGGAAATCCTCGCAAAATACAAAACGCAAGACTGCCAGGACGGCTTGTCAGAATAGAAAGGAATGTTTATGTCCGAATCAACTGCAACCACCGCGGTCAAGCGGATCGAAACACCGGAGCAACTCAACCAGCTTCGCGATACCTATAAAGCGGCTTTAGAAAAGCCGAAACGCTACCGTGTAACCGTCGGTATGGCAACGTGCGGAATTTCCGCCGGCGCCAACGTCGTTTTAGACGCATTTAAAGACGCGCTAAAGGCACGCGGCATTGATGATGTTGTCGTCGAACCCGCAGGATGTATCGGCCTGTGCGTCTATGAACCCATTGTCGAAATTTTTGAGCAGGGAAAAGAGAAAGTCTCCTACGTGCACATCTCTCCTGAGAAAGCTGAAGAGATTGTCGAAAAACATCTTGTTGGCGGTAATCCTGTCAAAGAGTACAGACTCGAAGGCATGGGCATCTGCGATGAAGATGGTGATGTTTGCTGCCAGTTTAATGACCTGCCTTTTTACAAAAAACAAGTACGCTTGGTACTTCATAACTGCGGTTACATCAATCCCGAAGATATCGGAGAATATATTGCCGTCGACGGTTATCAGGCGCTGGCGAAAGTGCTGACCTCGATGACACCCGATGACGTGATTAATGAAATCACCGCTTCCAATCTCAGAGGCCGTGGAGGCGCCGGCTTCCCGACAGGCCGCAAGTGGAAGTTTGCCGCCGTCAATGAGGCTGACCAGAAGTACATTATCTGCAATGCGGACGAGGGCGACCCGGGCGCGTTCATGGATCGTTCGATCCTCGAAGGGGATCCGCATGCCGTTTTAGAAGCGATGGCCATCGCCGGCTACGCGATCGGAGCAGATAAAGGCTGGATTTACGTCCGCGCCGAATATCCGACGGCCGTAGATCGTTTGCAGCTTGCCATTGATGAGGCTAATGCGCGCGGTCTGCTCGGCGAAAATATCTTCGGCAGCGGTTTTAATTTCAGCATTCGCCTCCGACTCGGTGCAGGCGCCTTTGTGTGCGGCGAGGAAACCGCACTGATCGCCTCCATTGAAGGCAAACGCGGCATGCCGCGCAACAAACCGCCCTTCCCCGCCAATCGCGGACTCTGGGGTAAACCGACGATCATCAACAACGTGGAAACATTGGCCAACATCGCGCCGATCATTCGCAACGGAGCAGACTGGTTCCGCTCCATTGGCACAGAGAAAAGTCCCGGCACCAAAGTATTCGCGCTCGGCGGCAAAATTGCGAACACCGGACTCGTCGAAGTACCGATGGGCATCACTCTTCGCGAAGTAATCTACGATATCGGCGGCGGTTGTCCGGGCGGCAAAGAATTTAAGGCCGTTCAGACGGGCGGTCCCTCCGGCGGATGTCTCACTGCTGAAGCGCTTGACGAAATCATCGATTTTGATCACCTCACCGCCCTCGGTTCCATGATGGGGTCGGGCGGAATGATCGTCATGGACGAAGACAACTGCATGGTTGACATCGCGCGGTTTTTCCTTGATTTCACCGTCGACGAGTCCTGCGGACAGTGTGTCCCCTGTCGCGAAGGAACGAAGCGCATGCTCGAGATCCTCGACAAGATGGTTTCCGGCAAAGCAGAAGAGAGCGATCTTGCCGCGCTTGAGGATTTGGCAGAAAACATCCAGCTCACCTCTCTCTGTGCGCTCGGTCAGACGGCGCCCAACCCTGTTCTTTCGACGATGCATCACTTTATGGATGAATATCGTGCGCACGTCATCGATAAAAAATGTCCCACCCATGTCTGCAAGGATCTTTTAGGGTATTACATTACGGAAAACTGCCGGGGCTGCACACTCTGCATGAAAGTGTGTCCCGTGAACGCGATCACCGGAAAGGTGAAAGAACAGCATTACATCGATTCGGATAAATGCATCCGCTGCAATGCCTGTTTTGACGCCTGCCGTTTCAACGCCATTGAAAAACGATAAGAGGAGCCTTTACCATGTCAGACAATAATCAAGACACCAATAAGGTCACAATCACGATCAACAACCGGAAAATCAAAGCGAACGCTGGAGACACCGTTCTTCAGGCGGCGACCAAAGCCGGATTTAAAATCCCATCGCTTTGCTACCTCAAAGACATCAACGAAATTGCGGCTTGCCGACTTTGTGTCGCTGAAGTCGACGTCAACGGCGCACCTATGCGCGGTCTCCCAGCCACATGTGTGCTCCGTGTTCAGGAAGGCATGAATGTGCGCACCAACACGAAGCGTGTACGTGATGCCGTTCGCTGTAACCTCGAACTCATCCTCGCCAATCACGACATGAACTGTCCCACTTGTGTCCGCAACGGCACCTGTGAACTTCAAGTACTCTGCGAAGAACACGGTATCAGCGGTGTCCGTTTCGAAGGTGCGAAGCGTCCGGTCACGATCGACGCGCTCTCGTCGTCCATCGTCCGCGATTCAAGCAAATGTATTCTTTGCGGCCGCTGCGTGAGCGCCTGTATGAAAATTCAGGAACTCGGCGTATTATGCTTTACAAACCGCGGGTTCGATACTGAAGTGGGACCTGCCTTCGACTACAGCATGAGAGACGTGAACTGCGTTTACTGCGGTCAGTGCATTGAAGCGTGTCCGACGGCGGCCCTGCGCGAACGTCGCTATCTGGACGAAGTGTGGGATGCCATCGATGACCCCGACAAAGTCGTCGTCGTACAAGCGGCACCTGCGGTGCGCGCGTCACTCGGCGAAGAATTCGGCATGCCGATCGGCACGCCCGTCACCGGCAAGATGACGGCGGCGCTCAAAGAGATCGGCTTTGACTACGTCTTCGACACCAACTTCGCCGCCGACCTCACCATCAGCGAAGAAGCCCATGAACTGCTCGCTCGCATCTTGAACGGCGGCGTTCTGCCGATGATCACATCTTGTTCACCGGGCTGGGTACGTTATTGTGAGATGTATCATCCCGATTTTCTCCCCAACCTCTCGACCTGCAAGTCGCCTCAAAACATGATGGGCGCGATCATCAAGTCGTACTTTGCGAAGCTCAAAGGCCTCGATCCTGAGAAAATCGTCACTGTCTCCTGCATGCCTTGCACGTCGAAAAAGACGGAAGCGGCGCGTGATGAGCTCGAAGTCGACGGTATTCGCGACATCGATTACTCGCTCACGACGCGCGAACTCGGCCAGATGATCAAACAGGCCGGCATTGACTTCAATTATCTTGAAGATGCTGAACCGGATCGTATTCTCGGCGATTACACCGGTGCGGCCGTCATCTTCGGCACGACGGGCGGCGTTATGGAAGCGGCGCTTCGTACAGCGGCCGACGTCCTCACAGGCGAAGATCTGCCTGACTTCGAGTACGAAGCCGTGCGCGGACTTGAGGGCATCAAGCAAGCCAGCGTCACCTTGCCGGTCAACGGAGTACCGACGGAACTCAAAGTGATCGTTTGTTCAACCGTGAAAAACGCAGGTAAAGTACTGGATGCAGTGCGCGACGGCAAGCTCGAATGCCACTTCATCGAAGTGATGGCCTGTCCTGGCGGCTGTATCCACGGCGGAGGTCAATCGTACGTGTCGGCCAAAGAGCGCATGTCGGTCGATCCGAGAGAGGCGCGTATGAACGCGCTCTACAGCGAAGACGAGCGGCAAGTGCTGCGTAAATCGCACCAGAACCCCGAGCTGATCGCCCTCAATCGCGATTTCCTCGGACATCCGAACAGCGATATCGCACACAAATATCTGCACACGCATTACCGTCCTCGCCCCTTCTACAGCCAGAAGGAACGAGCCCAAGAATAAAGAGAAATAGAATTCATACGAGACAGCGGCGTTCGGCCTCAAACCGAATGCCGCCGTTCGTGAACATCAAGATCTAAACCTATTAATCAGATTTTAGAGTTAATAATAAATTGCTGGGATAAAATGCTGGAATCAACAGAATCAGCACCATATCCTGAACATTAAAAAGAAACCGTCCGTCTACACCGGATGGTTTCTTTCTTTTGCGTTGATATTAACGATAAACTTCTTGCTCTTGTATCCAAAATAAGTAGTGCTATATAAATAGCGCTCTGTCGATGCCATGCCTACGAACACGCCAAAGATGAAAATCAGAAAGAGCCGTCCGTCCTCATATCGGATGATCTTCTTCTTGTTTGCGATGATATAAAAGATAAACCCAAAACGCGGGAATCAGAAGAAGTAGCGACATGCCGATCAGGAGTAAAAACAAGCTAGCATTGTCGCGCGCAATCAGTGCGAACACAAACAACAGTAATACAGCACCGAGCACGATCAGGACTCGCCGCCCAACCCGAGATGCCCACAGTCTATTAAAAAAACGTAGCTCATCCGGCGTAAAATCCGATTTTTTCTGTTTCGAACGCCGTCCGTTAGATGACGCTGCTTTTGTTTTTTGCTCTTTTTTACGACGAGCGGACATAAAACACATCCTCCTGTTCCCGTTCATGATACTATGAATTTTGAAATCACAAAAGGAAAGATTAACACGTTATGGACGGCATCACCTGCGGTGCGCTGGCAACCGAACTGAATACGACACTTGATAATGCGACGGTTGAACGCGTCGTCATGCCGGATAGGAACACCGTCATTTTACAACTGTACATACCGGTTGAGGGTAAAACAAATCTCTATCTTTCAGCAAATCCTTCCTACCCGTTTTTCCAACTGCATGAGACCCTTCCGTCCCCGCTTTTGAATCCGCCTCCGTCCTTCGCGATGCTTTTGCGAAAACACTTGCGCCGCTCTCGCCTTCAGGCAGTGAGCGCGCCTCCCGGCGAGCGCTTGCTCTCCTTTCACTTTCGCTCGTTGAATGAGATGGGCGATTTTTATGAAATAACACTCCATTTTGAGTGTATGCCGCGCACAGCGAACCTCATACTTGTCAATCATGAGGACATCATTCTGGATGCCATTCGCCATATAGACCACAGCGTGAACCGCGAAAGAGAGATCCTACCTGCCCACCCTTATGTCCCCCCGCCTTCACAAGATCGCCTATTACCCAGGGAACGTCTTCACATGCTGGAAAACACTCTGTTGTCCGACCTTAGACCAGAACTTACCCTGCCGGAAAATACTATGATGCTATCCGACCTTAGACCAGAACTTACGGTTTCGCGCGCCGCGATGCAGGCTGTCGCCGGTTTTTCGCCTATCCTCGGAACGGAAGCCGCTTTCCGCGCGTTTATTGATCCCGACCGTCCGATATCTTCCCTGAATGCTAAGGAAAGGCTGAATCTGGAAGAATCAGTTCGAACACTGTGTCGTCTCGTCCTTTCCGGCGATGTCTCCCCGCGCGTCTATCGTTTAGGAGAAGGCTCACAAAGTGATGACGTCCCCATTGCCGTACACGTTCTGCCCTTAACCCATCTTCCCTATTACTCCGCCTATAAGACGATCGCAGAAGCCGTCACAGCTTTTAATCGCCGCAAGATCCGCGATGATCATTTCAAACGCAAAAAAACAACACTAGCAAGCCGACTCCGCGATGAAATACGCCATACGAGGAGAAAACAGTTACTCCACGAAGAAGATGTAGCAAAAGGCGCAAAAGCTGACGACCAGCAATTGATGGGAGAACTAATCCTCGCCAATATCTACCAAATTCCAAAGGGTATTGGCAAAGTAACACTTGAAAATTACCACGAAGATCCGCCCAAGAAGATCGCCGTTATACTCAACCCGAATCGCACTCCGGCAGAAAACGCGCAAATCTATTTTCACCAAGCGCGACGTAACCGCCGGAAAAAAGAAGCCGCTACAAAACTGCTTAAAAAAGATGAGCACGACCTCAACTGGCTCATCTCGCTGCAGGATGCGATCAACTGGGCAGAAAACGACGAAGATCTCGAAGCCATCGCCTCCGAATATCGCACGAGAAGAGAAGCTCAAGACCATTCAGATCGACCGCGCTCGCCTTCTCATACGACCGATGCACTGCCTGGAAAACCGGGCAAACGCTCGAAGCGCCGTGAAAAGGCATATGCCAACCGCCAACGTTATCAGGGGTCAAAGCGCCAAAAGAGCGGCCCCGCACCAATTCCTCCGCGTACATTTACGTCGTCGGACGGGTTTACGATCCTAGTGGGACGCAATCCAATGCAAAACGATCAATTACTGCGCAAAGCAAGAAAAGACGACGTGTGGATGCACATCAAAAGCGGCGCCGGTTCACACGTTATCGTATCGGGTGAAGGACGCGCCGTACCGGAAAGAACGCTGAATGAAGCGGCAGGCATCGCCGCATGGTATTCAAGTGCCAACCGTGCCGGCGGCGCCAAAACCGACATCGATATCTGCCTTGTCCGCGACGTAAAAAAACCGCCGCGTACAGCGCCAGGCTATGTAATCTATAAAAATCAGAAAACGATCCTCATCGAACCGCTAAATCCCACAACGCTATCAACTCCAAACTCCGCGGCATCCAAGTAATAATGCTCCTGATATTAAAAGCATACCCAGCAAAGAGCACAATCCTTTATTCTCCAAAAACCACTTTTTCGAAAAAAACATGTTTTTTGTCCACAAAGTTCGTCCGTAGGTCTCTATAAGAAAAAGAACGGAGAAAGTGGCCAACTAAAGGCGTTCTTATCGGAAAAGAGCTAATAAGTTATCCTTCTTGGAAACTAAAACTGTTATTACACAATAATTGACCCAAACAAAGTGTGTTCTGGTACTCGGAATTCTCTAAACCGATATTTGATGTATAGAAAACCTCAATTAACTAAAAAATTGACCGGAAAAGATGTGTGTAAAAAAGTCAAGTCCAAAATGTGGTGTAAATTCATTTTTCCTCTCACGCAGTACCTTTGGGGGGGGTTGTTTTAGAAGAAGGCTAGCCTTCTTCTAAAAACGGTCGGCTGCCTAAGCCGCCCTCCACTTGTTTCGAATCTCTGTTCGGTTTGCGAGATATTCTTTCATATTAAACACGCGCTGTCTGACAGACCAACCCTCATGCCTGTCAAGCAAGACAGCGCCCATCAGGCGGATCACGGAATCTGCATTAGGAAAGATGCGAATGACCCTTTCCCGACGACGCAATTCTTGGTTCTCTCGCTCAAGTAAATTCGTGCTTCTGAGCGATTTACGGTATCTCAAGGGCAAGCACATCACGCTCATCGCGTCGTCAAACCCCATGTCAAGTACCCGCATTGCCTTTGGTGCGACCGCCTCGTACTCTTCCTGAATGTGACGTTTCATCTGCCTCGATTCCTCAAAGGTCGGTGCCGTAAACATCTCGCGCAACTCTTGAGCTAGGCCCGCTTGGTAGCGACGTGGGCAGGCGTCCGTTATGTTGCGACTAAAGTGAACTTGACAACGCTGCCAACTGCTCTCCGGGAAAATGCGTTTAATCGACGAAACAAGTCCTGCGTGACTGTCCGACACCATGAGATCCACGTCCTTCAGACCGCGCTTCTTTAACCCTCGCAAAAAGCGCTCCCAGTTGTACTCGTTCTCAAGTTCGCATACGTCAAACCCAAGCACTTCTTTGCGTCCATCGTCGTTTATTCCTAAAGCCACCTGGAAAGCCTTGGAGCGGACACGAAAGTCCTCGCGTACGTCGACATACATCGCATCCAACAGCACAAACGGATACGCCCCCACGAGAGGACGATTCCTAAAGCGCTGAATCTCTACATCCATCCGCTTGCACAGTTCTGAAACGTTCGATTTGGAAAACTTAATCCCGCACAACTCCTCCGTGATCTTCTCAATCTTCCGCGTCGCCACCCCCTGTACCACCATCTCAAGCATCGTCGTGATTAAGGCTTGTTCGTTACGTTGGTAATTCTCGAACATGTTGCTGTGAAACGCTTGGTAGCGATGACGCGGTACCGATAACGTCAAACTACCGATCCGCGTATTNAGCGTCCGTTCACGCGTACCNTTNCGGTAATCGCGACGCTCTGCTGTGCGCTCATACGAGGTCGCTCCGATCACTTCCGCGGATTCCATAAGGAGCATTTGGTTCAACAGTCGCTCCAATAGCCTCACCAANTTGCCTTCTTGACCGCCCGTAAACAGCCCTTGGATTTCTTCCATGCTTACCTTAAAATGTATCTCAGCCATTGTTCTTCTCCTTCAATTTGTTGCTGAATCTTTATCTTAATCGAATGAGAGGAATAATGGCTCCTTTTTTATTTCTTCCTTTTACACCACTATAGGGACTTAATCTGTAAAAAAGGGAATTAATAATTTTTGTGTGTGATCTTGTGTGTGATCTTGAGAGGAAAGAGGGATTGAGGAGAACAATCTGTTTTGAGGCATGGAAAAGGAGCGTTAGGGTGATAAAAAAGTGACAAAGGATGGTTTTAACACTTGGTGAAGAGACCGTTGAGGGATGGATGTCAGAGGGAAGTATTAGCGAGAAATAAGCGAAGGATACCTGCTGTTTTTATCTATAGAGGATTGCTATGGCGCCCGAGTAAGAACGAGAGTTTGGTTGGGATAATGGAAAAGGCGTTTCCAAGCGTCAAGATATACGCGATACATGCGCGAGACACCGGGGAAGTTTGGAAATTCGAACAATTCTGTCTTTTTAAAGCGAGAACGGATGCGCCGGCCTTCCTTCGAGAGAAGGTCGCGCAAGGCGGCAAAGCTTTCAAAGAACTTTCGGGCACGGATGCGAATTCGCTTGCCGATACGTCGCGCGATGTTTATGGCAAGGGTCTCGAAGTGCTTGAGGTTATAGAGCTGGACGGGTTTGATGGAGAGGATTTGGTAGCCCTCTCTTTCGAGGTTGGCGGATCGGATGCTGTCGCTTGAGTATGCAGTAGGACTATCGTGATGAGTTTGACTATCGTATTCAATGTCGAGTTTACAGGAAGGAACATAAAGATCGGCGAAGTAGGTTGTCTTAGATTTACGCAGGGTTAACTTCTGGTTTAGTCGTATTTCGGTGAAGGCGCAGCCACCTAGAGCGTTGGGGAGACGGAGGAACATATAGAGGATCGATTCCATGGGAGATCGTGAACCGTTGTCGAGATAGCGGATGGCGCGCAGAGCTTTTTTGCGACCGCGGTGGCCTGTGAGCTTCTTGGCGCAAGTATACAGCTCCTGCACAGAACAAATTGGTTTTCCTTTCTCCGGATAAGAGCAGATTTGTAGTCCGAGGTAGATGAGTTCATGGATGCTGTAGTCGTTTGCGACTTGTAGGAAAACAAGCGGCAGGGTACAGACGCCTTTTTTGGTGTATTGCTCGGCTCCCTTGATGCGGCAGGTATGGATCTTTATGCCTTGCGGTCGATAGAGTGATTGATCAGTAAAGATCACGTGCTCCAAGGCAAATTCAGCTTTTTCAGGCTCAATCACGCCACGAAGGTTGGGCACCTTCCAATAATCAAGAGCTATTTTACCGCAGAGGTATTTTCTAAGATAAGTCGTCATACGGTTTAGCTTAATTGAGTCCTTGGCGACGTTTTACGACTTCTTCCTACTAACAACCACCTTTGGCTACCTTTTTGTCATCAGAAAAGAGGACAGCTATTAGTTATGTAGCAAATGTTAGGGATCACTGGAGCTGCCTTTTTGTTATTCATAATGGAGGAATTGAGATTTTACAGCAAAAGACTAGGACAACCGGAGTTGCCTCTTTTTCGTTAATGTGCAACTTGACGTTGATTAAAAACACATTTCAAAAGGCATCATGAGGATACCTGATACTCTTTTTCAAAAAAATATTCAACTGGCATTAGCTAAGAAGAATGAGGAAAATGAAAAAAAGAAAATACGCGAGGCTTATCCGAGTGATTCGTCAAAAATACCGTCTTTAACGAGAAGAGATTGATCACACCGCGTCAGAGTCTCCTGAAAAGCCAAGGTATCGTGCTCACACGCAATTGATTCATAAAAATCTGAAGATTCCAGTGACAGAATACAGCCGCAGTATTTCTGTCGATAAAGTCCTCTTTCCTTTGCCATCTGCTGACCGCGCCGATATCCGTCACGCCAATCACAAGGAACAAACTGAATCGAATACGGCTCACAAGCGCGCACGCCTTCTTCGATCAACATCTCACGGTCTTGCCACGGGCTGACCAACAGCGTCGTGCTGACGTATTTAATACCGAACGCGTTCGCCGCTCTTGCCGTGAGTTCAAGGCGTACACGGTAACAATAACGGCAGCGTTCAGTGTCATCCTCCGCTCGCTCGCGCCATGCATGCGGATCGCAAAGAGAATGGGCGACAAGAGGAACTTCGTAACAAGCCGCCGCTTTGCTGGCGTTTTCCATACGGCGACGCCATTCCATGCTCGGATGAACATTGGGGTTAAAGAAAAACAACGTCACATCGACACCGGCATGGCGGAGCATATAAAGCGGCCACATCGAACACGGTCCACAACATTGGTGAAGCAACCATTTTTGGCCTTTGTACTCCTCGTTCATAGAGGCCCCTTACCATCAATCAGATCGTTAAGCGTGATTTGCGAGTCCGGTATACCGCGGGTGCTATCACGTGATATATATGGTAATCCGAGATGTTCATACCCTCCCCGCGTCAACATGCGACCGCGCGGCGTCTTTGCGATAAAACCGATCTGCATGAGGTAAGGTTCATAAATATCTTCGATCGTTACCGGATCTTCACCGGTTGATGCAGCCAACGTATCTAAGCCAACGGGGCCACCGTCGTACATTTCCGCGATGATGCGCATGATTAGCCGGTCATTGCCGTCGAGCCCGATTTCATCAATGTCGAGAGCCTTCAAACCGATATCACATATTTCACGATTGATGACGTTGTCGCCGATGATTTGCGCGTAATCACGCATGCGACGCAAAAGCCTTATAGCGACACGCGGCGTGCCGCGACAACGCGTCGAAAGCACCTCGAGACCGTCGGCGTCAATGCCGACGCCGAGCAGACCGGCATATCTTGTTAAGATCAACGCAATGTCGTCCGGACTATATAAATCGAGACGCTGAATCAGTCCGAAACGGTCGCGCAACGGTGACGTCAAAAGACCGGCTCGCGTCGTCGCGCCGATTAAAGTAAACCGCGGAAGATCCAGTCTGATCGAACGGGCGGAAGGTCCTTTGCCTATCATAATATCCAGCGCATAATCTTCCATGGCGGGATAAAGAATCTCCTCAACTTGGCGATTTAGACGATGGATTTCATCAATGAACAGCACATCGTGCTCGTTGAGATTGGTCAAAATAGCGGCAAGGTCGCCTTGGCGCTCAATCGCAGGACCGGACGTAATGCGCATGTCCGCGCCCATCTCGTGCGCGATGATACCGGCAAGCGTTGTTTTTCCGAGACCAGGCGGGCCGTAAAGAAGCACATGATCCAGCGATTCACCGCGCGCCATCGCCGCATCAATGGCAATCTTCAGATTCGCTTTGACCTTGTCCTGACCAAAATAGTCATTCCAACGAACCGGTCGAAACTGAATATCCTCTCTATCTTCACGAAGCGCCTTGCGGGAAAGAACGCGCTCTTCCGCCTGATCACTCATGTCATCGTCATATTCAAATGGTTCTCTTTGAAAAAAATCCATACTCTCCTCGCCGTCGTTTAGATCCGTTTAACAAGGCGTCATATTTGCCCCTTGTCATCTTATCAGATCTTGACGTCGTGAGGTTAACACTTAAACAATCGCGAGGTGTTTAAGCGCGCGTTTTAGCAATGTTTCGACCGTGTCGTCAGGTTCAGGACCGGCGCGACGGATTGCGTCGTCAGCTTCCGCGCGGCTATAGCCGAGGACCGCTAAAGCGACTCCTGCTTCTTCGATGAGCCCGCTGCCGGGCGAAAGCGTCGGTGTAGCCGACAAATCATCGCGCGTGATGGGCACGCCGGCTTTTTTCAGCTTATCTTTTAATTCGAGAATCATGCGTGCGGCACTCTTTTTTCCGACGCCGCGAATGGCGGTAAGCCGCTGTATATCTTCTTGCAAAATGGCAAGTGCAAATTCGCCGGGCGATACGGAGTCAACGATCTGAAGCGCCAGTTTCGGACCGATACCGCTAACCGTCTGAACGAGTTCAAAGAGTTTCTTTTCCTCATCTGCTTGGAAACCGAAAAGCGCAAGTTCATTTTCCCGAACGTGAAGGAATGTATAGACCGTACATTCTTCTCCGGAAGGAGGAAGCGATGCCACCATACGGGAAGGCATCTCAATCAGAAAACCGATGCCGCTCTGCTCAAGAACGATATGTTGCGTTCCTTTGCGGAGAATACGTCCTTTTATACTTGCGATCATGCCAAAGCACCTCTTCTTTTCCCATCCGTAGGTTAATCGTCCTTGTCAATCTATAGTTTATCGTATCTATCTGCGCCAGGTGCTATCTCTCATTCATGGTTTATTAGCGAAAAGCCTTCTCTAGAATAACGAGAAAGCCAACTATTTATCAGCGCCATTGCCGCTTCGACGGCCGCTTCTGATATCCGCCAACAGCACGTGTTGAATCTAGATTACCCGTATGCGCGTGACAAATCGCAACAGCTAAGGCATCCGCGGCATCATCCGGCTTAGGAATCTCTTTCAAATTAAGCAGAATCCGCACCATTTCCTGGACTTGCGTTTTTTCCGCGTGACCGTAGCCGGTGACGGCTAACTTGACTTGCATCGGCGTATATTCGTGAACAGGCAAACGTACTCGTGCAGCCGCGACGACAGCCACTCCTCGCGCTTGTGCCGTACCCATGGCGGTGGTTGTGTTGCGATAGAAAAACAATTCCTCGACGGCGACACAGCCGGGTTGATACGTTCGAATCAGCGAATCGATACCTTGGTCAATAGCCAGAAGACGTTCGGGGAAGGGCATGCCTGCCGGCGTCTCGATCGTTCCGAAATCTAGCGTCTTAAAACGCTGACCGTCATGTTCGACCACGCCGAACCCTGTAATCGCATAGCCGGGATCGACACCTAGGATAATCACGTTCAACCTCCTTTCACGCGTGTTCTGTTAAACCTATTATAAGCGGGGAATTGATTTTTTGTCCGTCAGCTTTCCATGAAAGTGTGCAGTGCGTTAATATTCTTCACCCAATCAATATCATACATCTCAAGGTCGTAGATGTATTTCATCGCTTCATACGTTTCAAGAGGGAGTGATAACTGATCGAATGAATAATTCTTATATTGAGGCGCTTTGAAAATGAACTGCATCATCTCCTGATCGGTAAGATTCGTTTTCACGCAAGGCATCAGCGCTTTGACCGAATCATTAAGGCGCGAAAGATCGCTGTTCTTCATCTTCTCAAAAAGCGCGAGCATCACTTTACGCTGACGACTCATACGGTTGAAATCGGAGTCGATTTTTCGAATTCGCGCATACACAAGCGCTTGTTGCCCATTTAACAACGTCTTCCCTGCTTTGAAGTTTGCTTGACCTGCTTCCTTGCTCTTATTCAACACCTTGGCTTCGGCTTCCGTAAGAACGATCTCGACGCCGCCTACACGATCGATCGCCGTTTTGAATCCGTCAAAATCGGTTTGTATGTAACGCGTGACGTGCACGCGGAAATTGCGCTGAACGGTCTTCAAAAGCAGTCTCGGACCTCCCCACGTATGCGCAGCGTTCAGCATGAAAAGCGGCACATAAAAGTCACGAAAAGCCGGATCCGGATCATTCGGAATACTCACATAAATCGCCCGCATTAACGACGTCAGATGAAGCGATTTCGTTTTGTCGTTGATGGTAAGCAACATGATCGCATCGGCTCGACCGTGGCTTTCCGGATCGCGTGTGTCGGTGCCAATGATAAGAACATTCGTCAGTCCTTTGTCATCGACCAAAGGGACCTGCATCCCGTGTCGCATATGATCAGGTACGTCAAGTTGCTCAAGCCCCGTTTCGATCGGAATCGGATCATCGATCGGCTCATAATCTCGAAGTCCGACGATCGACCGTAAATAAACGTAACCGAAAAGCACGGTAGCAAAAAGCAGGCCGAGGATCACACCAAACGTGATCAACGGCCAGCGCTTACGTTTCGAAGAATGACGGGCAACCATGATTTAGGAACCAAAAAAAGATGCTCGCAGGATACCCGCGGCCGCATCTTAAGCACATCTTGATTGTGCGTTTAGTCCGCGAGTTGCTGAGTGCGGGCAATCCGCGCCTTACGGCGCGCAGCCGTATTCTTGGAAATGATGTTGTCAGTCACCGCACGGTCAAGGGCAGCTTGCGCTTCGCGCGCGAGCTTCTCGGCATCGTCTTGGCCCTGTTCTTTTGCAAAAATCGCCTTTTTGACGAGCGTATTCATTTCCGATCTACGGTGTTTGTTCGCAACTCTTTTCGCTTCCGACGAGCGAACACGTTTTATTGAAGATTTAATATTTGCCACGTGTGTTACCTCCCAGTTGTAACTTGCAAGCACGCCGTATTTTATCATGATGCCCGATCTCGCGCAAGTTTTTAGACAGGCATTGTGAATCTGGAAAGACAAGAGCTGAATGCTCTCGCTGAGGTGTCATGAAGCAAGAAAGACCAGAAACTGAACTTCATCGCGGCCCGGTCATTGAGATATACGCGACGCCCGTTTCTTTTGCAAGTCATTCAATTTAGTCAAGTCCAAAATGTGGTGTAAATTCATTTTTCCTCTCACGCAGTACCTTTGGGGGGGTTGTTTTAGAAGAAGGCTAGCCTTCTTCTAAAAACGGTCGG
>JGI24710J26742_10000082_pt1 | contig 73836 bp, 59 predicted proteins | sample BioPla2DNA2_FD_26742 | JGI IMG/M metagenome (IMG submission 26742) | reverse complement strand
CCAGGAGCAGTTGCATGGGAAGCCGATGTACGCAATAATCACTATAATCCCAATGCAGAAGGCTGGGAAGGTCACTGCAACGGATGGGCAGCAGCGGCAATTATGACTCCTGAACCCACTTTTTCCAGAATCAGAGGCGGCATTGAATTTACGGTAGGAGATCAGAAAGCTCTTTTGAGCGAACAGTGGATGAACTGCTATTGTAATTTTTATGGTCACAGATATTGGGGCGGATCAGATGATCCAGATGATATATATCCCGATGAATTCCACAGAGTTATTGAAAAATACATAGGTGAAAATAAAAGTGCCGTCATTTGTGACATTGAATATGAAGAAATGGTTTGGAACTTTCCTATGTATAAATACACAAGCTCATGGTCTGAATCATGGTTTGATGAAAACAAGTTGAAAGTTAAGACCACTTGCTGGTTTGTGAATGATGATGTGGGTGCAGAATTTGTAGGTACCAGAAGCTTTACTATAGACTATACTTACAATCTCTATTTGGACAAAAACGGCAACGTCGAATCAGGCGAATGGACAGGTAAGTCGCGCAGAAATCACCCTGACTTTATTTGGGTGCCTACTGCCGATGCTCCTAATCCTAAAAATGGCAATTTGGAGAATCCAAGACTTCACCCCAGATTTGTGCAGCAAATTTGCGAAGGTCCTGCTCGTGAAACAGAACGCACAAGATCCGTGTTAGATTCTGATGAATTCAGAACTCCTGACGATGTACTGAGAAAAGCAGGTCTGGATCCTGCTGTGCTTTTCAACTAAGCAAATAAACTGCTAAAAAAGCAGGCTAGGGCGATAAACAATGCCTTTGCCTGCTTTTTTTTATACTCTATAAACTACTTCCTTGAAGTTCCCGCCACTCATCACTGTTTTTTCAACGCACGCTTGCGGGCTGAGCCTTTGGCTTTGCCTTTTTTTAAGGCTTGGGAGATATTTCCAAGAATATCTGATTCTAAATGCTCACTTTGAATAGTTATTATTTCATCTCTGATAGCTGCGGCTTTCTCAAATTCCAGCTTGGCAGCAGCACTTTCCATTTCTTGCTTCAGTTTGGTTAAAATCTCTGCAAGCTGCTCATTGGCTACTTTTCTGGTAAGTTTTGTATGAGCGGGGTTGGAAGCATGTTCGGGGTGTTCCCAGGTGGGAGCGAATGTCTCAGCAATAGCTTTCTTAATAGTCTTGGGAACTATTCCGTATTTTTTATTATGAGCTTCTTGAATTTTTCTGCGTCTGGCTGTTTCGTTAATGCAATATTCCATAGCCGGCGTGATTTTGTCGCCGAAAAGGATAACTTTTCCTGAAGCGTTTCTTGCAGCTCTTCCGCTGGTTTGCATGAGCGACCATTCAGAACGCAAAAAACCTTGTTTATCAGCATCAAGTATTGCGACTAATGAAACCTCTGGCAGGTCAAGGCCTTCTCTGAGGAGGTTTATGCCTACAAGCACTTTAATTTCTCCTGTACGCAGGTCGTGAAGTATCTCAACTCTCTCCAAGGTGTCTATTTCGTCATGCAGGTATCCGCTTGGTATGTTTAAATCGGCAAGATATGTTGCTAGTTCTCTTGCCATCTTTTTGGTCATGGTGGTAATCAGAACGCGTTCATCTCTCTCAATACGTTCATTTATTTGTTCTATAAGATAGTCTATTTGTCCTTCAGTTTTTACTACTTCAATTTCAGGATCCAGAAGACCTGTAGGCCTTATAAGCTGTTCTGCCACTTTGTTTTCAGAGACTTCAAGCTCGTATCGTCCAGGAGTTGCAGAAACATACATTATTGGCAGATCTTTGCTTAAAAATTCTTCGAAAGTTAAACATCGATTGTCCAATGCGGATGGGAGACGAAAGCCGTAGTCTATAAGGGTTTGTTTTCTATTTCTGTCGGCTCTGTACATTCCCTTTAGCTGAGGTACTGTCATGTGGGATTCGTCCAAGATTATGAGACAATCTTTAGGAAGATAGCTTACTAAGGTGTCAGGAGGCTCGCCGGGATTTCTGCCTGAAAAATGTCTTGAGTAGTTTTCTATGCCTTTGCAAAAACCTGTTTCTCTCATCATTTCGAGGTCATATCTGGTGCGTTCATAAATTCTTTGAGCTTCTATCAGCTTACCTTCGGATTCGAAATATTTTACTCGCTCTTTCATTTCAAACTCAATGTTTTGAAGAGCCAGCTCTCGCTTTTCTTCGGTGGTGACAAAGTGTTGTGCAGGGAAAATTTCTACTTGTTTCAGCGATTCTAAAAGTTCGCCCGTCAGAGGATCGAATCTTTCAATTTTTTCGGCCTCATCACCAAAAAAGCGGACTCTTATGCCTTCTTCGCTGGCGGCAGGAAAAATATCTATAACTTCGCCTCTGACTCTGAATCTGGAGCGGCTGAAGTCCATGTCGTTTCTTGAATATTGGATATCTACCAGCTGTCTGATAAGCTTGTTTTTGCCGTGCATAGAACCTTTTTTTATTGTTATACGCAAGTCGGCATAATCAGCTGGTGAGCCAAGGCCAAAAATACAGCTTATAGAAGCTACTACAATGATATCCCGCCTAGTGAAAAGAGAGGTGGTTGCTCCGTGTCTGAAACGGTCTATTTGGTCGTTTATTGCCGAGTCTTTTTCTATGTAACTGTCAGTGGAGGGTACATAGGCTTCCGGCTGATAGTAATCGTAGTAACTGACAAAATATTCTACAGCGTTATCAGGAAAAAAGTCTTTGAATTCGCTGTATAGCTGTGCTGAGAGGGTTTTATTATGTGTTATTACCAGAACAGGTCTTTGCAGTCTCTGTATGACATTTGCCATAGAGAAAGTCTTACCTGAACCAGTGACTCCGAGAAGGGTTGTGTTCTTAGCCCCTTCCCGGAGCCATTCAGTAAGGTTCTCCACAGCCTGCGGCTGGTCGCCGCTAAGACTATAGGGGCTGTGGAGCTTGAACAGTTCGGGAGATTGCAAGTCAGTCGTTTTCAGGAGCGAAAAGTACTTTTCTGGAGAGATTTACTCTGCCTTGAGAATCTATCTCGATTACTTTGACTTTCAACTCGTCACCGATATTGACTACATCTTCGACCTTGTTAACTCGCTTGTTGTCGAGCTGGCTGATGTGAACGAGACCTTCAGTGCCGGGAAGTATTTCTACAAATGCGCCGAAATTCATTATGCGTTTTACGGTGCCTGTGTAGACTTTGCCTACTTCAGCTTCATCTGTGTGAAGTTTCACAAGCTCAAGAGCTCTGTCGTTAGATTTCTGGTCAGGGCTCATTATAAGGACTCTGCCGTCATCGAAAGTATCAATCTTGACGCCTGTTTCGTCAGTGATAGCTCTGATTGTTTTGCCGCCGGGACCAATCAAGGTGCGGATCTTTTCAGGGTCGATCTGCAGGTTGATTACGCGAGGAGCGTATTTGGAGAGTCCCTTGGGCTCCGTAATAGCTTCGGCCATTTTGGAGAGTATGTGCAATCTGCCTTCTTTAGCTTGTTGAAGAGCTGTTTTCATAATATCAAGAGTCACTCCGATAATCTTGATATCCATCTGGAGGGCGTTAACGCCGTTTTCAGTTCCAGCAACTTTGAAGTCCATGTCGCCGAAGTGGTCTTCATCTCCGAGGATGTCGGTAAGGATTTTGAAACGGTCGCCGTCTTTAATTAGACCCATTGCTATTCCTGCTACGGGAGCTTTGATGGGAACGCCGGCATCCATGAGAGCCATGCTGCCTGAACAAACGCTTGCCATTGAAGAACTGCCGTTGCTGGAGAGTATCTCGCTGACTACTCTGACTGAGTATGGGAAATCTTTCTGGGAGGGCATAACCTGAGCTAAGGCTTTTTCAGCTAAAGCGCCATGGCCTATTTCTCTGCGTCCAGGACTTCTCATTGAGCGTGCCTCGCCAGTGCTGAATGAAGGGAAGTTGTAGTGCAGATAGAAAGGTTTTTTGCTTTCAGGTTCTAGATTGTCAATTATGAGAGCGTCTGAAGAACCGCCGAGAGTTACAACTCCGAGAGACTGGGTTTGTCCTCTGGTGAAGAGAGAAGAACCATGTGTGCGGGGCAAAAGACCAGTGATGCAGGATATGGGTCTGACTTCGTTTAGTTTGCGTCCGTCGATTCTGCGTTCTTCTTCAAAGATCATGCGGCGCATTTCAAATTGCGTCATGGAATCCATCATGGCGGCTGCAACTGGCATTTTCTTTTTGCCTTCGTCTTCGCCAAGGCGTTCTATAAGAAGATTTTGCAGGTCTATGTTGATAACTCTGAATTTTTCGTTGCGTTCAATTTTGTCAGCTGTATGGAGAGCGTCTTTCATTCTGTCATAGAAAGCACCTACGGCTTCACGAACTGGTTGATCGCGAGGAGGTTCAGGAAGTTCAGTTTTGGGTTTTCCAGCTTTTTGAGCCAACTCCTTCTGAGCTGCCGCAATTTGTTTGATAGCTTCGTGAGCGAATGCCAGAGCTTCAAGGAGTTCTTCTTCGCTTACTTCTTTGGAACCTGCTTCAACCATGGTTATGGCTTCTTGAGTTCCAGCTACTGTCATGTCTATAGTGCTGTTATTGAGCAGTGTTTCGGATGGGTTGAGAACCAGCTCTCCGTTTACTTTTCCTACTCTGACGGCTGCTACAGCGTCAACGATAGGAACTTCGGAAACCATGAAAGCAGCACTGGCCGCGTTTACTGCCAAAACGTCTACGGGACAGGTGTCATCGTAGGAAAGAACCAGAGCCGAGACTTGCAGGTCATTGAAGTAGTTGTCAGGGAACATGGGTCTCAATGGCCTGTCTATGAGTCTGCATGCAAGTATTTCTTCAGTGGAAGGCTTTCCTTCGCGTTTGAAGAAACCGCCAGGGATTTTGCCTGCTGCATAGCTTTTGGCTACATAGTCGACTGTAAGAGGAAGGAAGTCTGTTCCTTCTTTAGGTTCTTTGCTGGCAACTACGGCTACCAGCACAACTGAATCGCCAGAGCGTGCGATAACTGCTCCAGAAGCCTGTTCGGCCATCATTCCTGTTTCAAAAGTAATTGTTTTTGCGTTTTTTTGTGTCAGTTCACAAGCTGTAATTTCGTAATTTTGCATTAAATTCCTCGTTTATTAGCGGCGCAGGCCTAAGCTCTTGATAAGATCTGTATATCTTTGATTGTTTTTGTTCTTAAGATAGCTCAAGTGGCGTTTGCGGGCACCGATCATTTTAAGAAGTCCTCTTCTTGAGTGGTGATCTTTGGGATTGGCAAGCAAATGGGCTGAAAGGTTGTTGATGCGTTCAGTGAGCAAAGCTACTTGAACTTCAGGGGAACCAGTGTCTTTTTCTGACTTTCTGTAGGATTCAATAATTTCTGTTTTTCTTTCTTTGTCGATTGACATCGTAAAACTCCTTAAATATAAGTAAATAACTGAGCAAGCCTTACAGGACGAACCCGGCTATACTGAGAAAAGATTATAACATAAGGCGCTAAGGAATAAAAGGAAAAGAAACTCTCCTTTTATCTTGAAAGCTCACCATTTAATTGACAAGAGAGAAGAGCTCTTGATATTTTCTATAAGGTATGACTATTCACGAAAATATATCATTGAAAGAAAACGGATGTGCCATGGAAACAGTTATTGAACGCATGAGTTACGGTTTAGACTCTCTTGCCCGTTTGGACGGCAAGGCGATATTTGTTCCTTACGGGGTTCCCGGAGACGAAGTAACCATAGAAATCACTGAAGAAAAGAAAGATTATTCCAAAGCTGAAATCAAAGAAATTAAAAAACCTTCCGATTTCAGGAGAGAATCTCCTTGTCCCGCTTTTCCAGATTGCGGAGGCTGCCACTGGCTTCAAATGACAGATGAAGCTCAGAGGACACAGAAAGAGGAAGTCTTGGCTTTTGCTCTGAAAGCTCTTGCACCCAAAAAGATATATCCGATGGAGCCGTTGCCTTCAAGAGGTTATCGAAACAAGCTGGATCTCAAAATAGCTGTGGATGAAGCCGGCAATGTGACTCTTGGAAACTACAAATTCAGATCCCACGATGTTGTGCCTATTGACGGCTGTATAGTCCAAGCAGAAGCTAATATGAAGATCTATGGAATTCTCAAAGATTCCTTGCAGAAGCAAGAGCATCTGGAGTATGCCAAAAACATTTCCAATGTTTCAGCTAGAACTCTCGGTGGCTATCAAGTTTGCACGGTATTTTTGAAAGAGCCTCCGAAAGAGGCGGAAACTGCTTACTACAAAGAACTTTTCGAAGCTCTTTCCGAGGTAACCAGATTTGAGGTTAAAGCCGGCAATAAAACTATTTTGACCTTGATGCGCGAAACTCCGCCTTTCCTTTTTCTTGGAAAGAAGTGGAGAATATCAGCTAATTCCTTTTTTCAGAACAATCTGACAGGTGCGGAAGCCATTATGGAAAACCTTTTGTCAATTTATAAGTCTTTTGAGCATAAAGGCAAGTTCTTGGATCTCTACAGCGGATGTGGCACTCAAACCTTCTTGCTTGAACATTTTTTCGATGACGAAGTTTATGCTATTGAAGGTAATCAATCTTCACATCAGGACGCGCTTTTCCATCAAAAAGGGCTTTCCGCTTCCAAAGCAAAATTTCTTTGCAGATCTGTTGAAAGCATTTTCAATACTAAAATTACAAAAGGCGTGATAGCAGCTATGCATTTGAATCCGCCGAGAACTGGCTTAAGCCAGCAGGTTTTAAACGGTTTGGCTGGTATAAAGCCCAAGATAATAACATATCTTTCCTGTAATCCCATGACATTCAGACGGGATGCCAAACATATCAAGCAAATGGGTTATATCTATGAAGCATGTTTCCCGTTTGATCTGTTTCCTGGGACTTTTCATATGGAAACCTTAAATCTTTTTGTAAGAAGGTAAGGCCTTGCGTGTTGAACCTGGAAAAATTCTGGTAGTAGAAGATGACGAAGATATAAGGAGTTACCTCCAGGATGTGCTGATGCTGGAGGGATACTTGGTTGAAAAGGCTTCATCGGGGCAAGACGCTTTGCGGAAAGTTGAGACTTTTGCTCCTGATTTGCTGCTTTTAGATTTAATGTTGCCTGATATTTCGGGAGAAGAGATTTGCAAAAATCTCAAAAATGATCCTGAAAAATCTGACATCAAGATTTTTATGCTTACAGCAAAGAGCAGCGTAGAAGAAAAAATAAAAGGATTTAAGGCAGGGGCTGATGACTATCTTGGTAAGCCCTTTTCTACGGAAGAGCTCTTAGCTAGGATTGCTGTGCACTTTCGTCTGATTCGTCTGAAAAAGACTTTGGCATTTTCTGAAAACCGTCATCGTACTCTTTTGGAAAACTTGCCTGATGCGGTTTTACTGCTATCAGGAAATAATTTGGTTTGTTCGGCCAACTCCAAAATCTTTTCTCTGCTCAAGCTTCCCTCTACGCTAAAGCTTGAAGGAATGAATCTGGATGAGCTTTCAAAGCTTTCGCCTCTATTTGAAAAAATCAAGCAGCTTGTCAAAAAGGCTAAATACGGTCTGACTTCAGTTTCTAATTATGATGAGTATTCCCAAATAATTGACGGAGTGGAGCATTTCTTTGAAATATCCGCTCTCCCGATTCAAGAGGCTGTTTGCGATGAAAAAGCTATTCAGATTCTTGTGCGTGATGTCACTGAAAAAAAAGCTATTGATAAGATGTTGGAAAAGATAGAAAAAATAAACTCTCTTGAGATTTTGGCAAATGGGGTGGCACATGAAATCAATAACCCGTTAGCTGGTATTGCAAATGCTTTGAAACTTATTCAAAAAAAATCTCTTTCGGAGGATAAGCAGAATGCCCTTTTTGAACAGGCTAGCGAAAGTATAAAGCGAATTAAAAATATCACAAAGGATTTGACCTTTTTTGTACAGCAAGAGAAAGCAGATGTTTCCTCGTTTTCTATACAAGAAGCAACTTCAGATGCAGTCAGTTTTATCGGTTATCAAAAGGGCGGTAAAGAAGTAGATCTGATGTTTGAGTTTTCGGAAGAGCCTCTTCGTATAACCGGCAGTCGCAGCAGTTATGTTCAGTTAATGTTAAACCTGCTTCTCAATTCTATTCAGGCCATTGAGGAGAAAGGCAAGATAAATGTTTATATTTGCGAAGAGCCAGAAGGAGTCGCCAGAGTCTCTGTGAAAGATTCGGGCTGCGGTATTCCTCATAAAGAGCTGGAGTTTGTCTTTGACCCATTTTTCTCTATCAAAAAGAATGGTATTGCAACCGGCTTGGGTCTTACTGTGGCACGCAAAATAATAAGGCTTTTTCAAGGCTCTATAGAAGTTACCAGTGCACAAGGGGAGGGAACTGAGATAGTCATGCTCTTCCCGATTACAGAAAAAGTCACAACAAATAATTAAGAAAGAAATAAAACAATGTCCAATATAGATTTTTTTGCTGATTTGCATTCACATTCAACTGCTTCTGACGGAACTTTGACACCGACCGAAATGGTAAGGGAAGCGAAAGAAGCTGGTTTGCAAGTTATGGCTTTGACAGACCATGATACTTTGGCTGGCGTTGCAGAGGCTCTCAAAGCAGGAAGGGACTATGATGTCACGGTGGTGCCAGGAGTAGAGCTTTCCACGGGTTGGGAGGGAATAAGCTCTTCTGTTCATGTTTTAGGGCTTTTTATATCAGAAAATCCGAAGTCTTTGAAAACCATTCTTGATGAACAGCGTGAAATGAGGTATGCCAGAGCTTTGGAAATAGTAAGGCGTTTGAGGAATGCCGGACTTGATATGAGAACGGCTGAAGAAGATTTCGCCAAAGACCCTGACAGGGTTCTTGGCAGACCTCATATAGCAGGTCTTTTGGTAGAGTATGGACACGTTTCCTGCTTTAAGGAAGCTTTTGCAAGATATCTTAAAAGAGGCTGCCCTGGATATGTGGAAAAGCAATATATTTCGCCGAAAACTGCTGTTGAGGCAATTCATGATGCAGGCGGCATAGCCGTGATAGCTCATCCGGGTTTAACAGCAGACTTTGATGAAACATTCAAAGTTTTGAGAGAAGAAGATTTTGACGGTATTGAGTCCTTATATATTGAACATTCAGCTTCTCAAACTGAAAGATTTGCAAATTTGGCGAAAGAAATGAATTATGTTCAGACAGGCGGAAGCGATTATCACGGACAAAGAGGTAAGCACTGTAACCGATTCGGCAACGGAGGAATGACTTTGCTGCAATACGAAAAATTGTTGTCAGAGTGCAAAGAAAAAGGAATTAAATTAGATGAAAAATATGCAATTATCAAAAACTGAAAAAGCAGACGAAAAAATATATGAGTCTCTCGCAAATGAAGATGAACGCCGTCTTTCAAAGCGTTTGTGTCTGATAGGCACTTTTAGATCTCCGACTTTTTCAGGTCGGATTCTGAATTCTTTGCTTAAAGTCTTTAAAAAAATGGAGCTGGAATTGGCGGCTTCTGAGCGTTTTCTTTATGGCTATCAACCAAAATTTGAACTGTCCAGATTCGCAAAGAAACTTCTAAAGCGGCCAGAGTCTGGTTTTTACCGACTATGGGCGGCGCCTTTAGAAGATTTGCCACCAGGGGTAGACAAAGGAGCCTTTTGGGCTTTTCCTGGCTTTGATACCTCATTTGCAGACTTGACAGCCATAAAAAAACTGAGAAAAGCAGATTTTGTTTTTCTTACTTCCGATGCACAAGCTCAAATATGTGTACAGAATGGTATTAAGCCTTCAAAGATTCATGTTTTTCATAACCTCCCTGTAGATCGTAAAATTTTTAAAAATAATTTGCCTCAGCCAGCTGGATATGAAAAGGAAAAGGGCGTTTTCAGATTCATAATTTCTGCTCACCCCTTAAAACGCAAGGGTGTAGAACTAGTTCTTGAATCTTACCTGAAGGAATTTAAAAATACTGAAAAGGTGGAGCTGGTCATCAAATTGCCAAGAATGCCTAGAGCCAAAAAAGATCTCAGGTTTGAAATTGAAGATTTTGCTCAAAAGATAGGCGCTTTGAACAGAATGTTCGCCAAAGTGACTGTAATAAACGAAGTTCTTTCAGATGAGGAGTATGGCAGACTTCTTTCTTCTGCAGATGCATATATAGCTGGCAATATAAAGTTCAATTCAGGGATAAATGCCTTTGAAGCGGCAGCCTGTGGTCTTCCAGTAATAGCTCCTTCAAATATAACGGATTTTGTGCCTTTTGAAGAAGGGGATTTTCTAAGTGTCGAGACAGAAAAATTCAAGTTTGAGCCGGGAGAACTATATATTAATTCGCCAAAGTCTTATGGCAAAGCTATGAATAAGGAAGCTTTGCAGGCAGCCATGAGAAAGGCTTTTGCGGAGAGTACGCAAGTCAGAAAAATAGGTCTAAAAGCTCAGCGCAATCTTAAAAAACTCAAGCCTGCTACTTGGGGCGAAATGGCGGAAATAATAGCCTCCAGGGTCTACAGAAAACTACTTTTCCAGAGTTTGCTTGAGAAAAAATGAAGTTTTTCGACACTCATTGTCATTTAGATCTTATCAAGGCTTTGCCTGAAGACTTCAAAGATTCTGAAAGCTTTGAGAAAGTCAGAAAATTTATGATTCCAGGTGTGGATGGCGAAATAAAAAATCCTGAACTCTTTTCGGATAATACTCGCTATCTGAAAGCTTGGGGAATTCATCCGCGTTGTGTTGATGAGGATTCAATTGACAAAATTTCCTCGTTCTCTCCTATGTATAGGGCGGCTTGCGTGGGTGAATGCGGCTTAGATAAATATGCAAAAGCTCCTCTTGAGCTTCAGCTTGCTGTTTTTGAAAGGCAAATAGAATTAGCGGCTGATTTGAAAAGACCTGTTTCTGTACACATACTAGGCTTTTATAGAGAAAGTCTGGAACTTATTAAAAAGCATTCTGCTTCCGTTTCATTCGCAATGCACTCTTGGAGTGCTTCAGGAGAGCTTGCCAAGGAGTTTGCAAGAGCAGGGGTCTATTTTTCTTTTTCTTCTCTCTCTTTGAGAAACAAAAAGAAGCTTGCGGCTTCGTTTGAAAATATTCCGAGTGACAGAATTTTGCTTGAGACAGACGCTCCTGATCAGTCGCCTGGCAAAGATTCGCCGGAAGAGCTGTTTTATTTGCAGACTTTATCAAGCGAGCTTTCCAGGATTCTCAAGATTTCCCAAGGTGAGCTTGTTAATTTGGCTTTTGACAATGCTTGCCGCTTTTTCGGAGTAAGCTTATGAACGAGCGTTTTTCCAGAGTTTCTATGCTTTTTGGCGAAGATAAGCTTGCTATGTTGCATAAAGCCAAAGTAGCTGTTTTCGGTTTAGGCGGAGTCGGTTCTTATGCTGCCGAAGCATTGGCCAGAAGCGGGGTGGGGGAGATCGCTTTAATAGACTTTGACCGGGTTGAAATTTCTAATATCAATAGACAGATTTTGGCCTTAGATTCCACTTTAGGAAGGCTCAAAACAGATGTTTGCGCAGAAAGAATTAATGATATAAATCCTGAATGCCGTTTGCAGTTGTTTGCTGAGTTTTTTGATGAAAGAACTTTGTCAAAGATTTTTTCCGCATTAGATAGCTATATTGTTTTGGACTGTATAGATACTTTCAACTCTAAGACCCTTTTAATAAAGCATTGTCTTGAAAATGATATCCCTGTTTTCTCTTCGATGGGAGCTGCAGGGAAAAAAGATCCTTCGCAAATTAAGCTTGCGGATATATCTAAAACCTCTGTTTGTCCGCTTGCACGCAAAATTCGAAAGTATTTGGTTAAGAATAAAATTAAAGGCAAATTGCCTGTGGTTTTTTCAACAGAGCCTTTTGAAGTGTCTTCTGACTCTCTTCTTTTTGAGAAAACTTCGCAAAAAGATGCTAGTTCTGAAGACTCAGCTTTGCCTGAAAAGCCACCTTTGGGAGCACTTTGCCATATAACCGCCATTTTCGGTCTTATGCTCGCTGCCTCTGCGATTAACTATATAACTGAAAATTAGCCTATAAGAAAACCGCAGAACATAAACCTTTTTTTAACCACGAAATACACGAAAAGAATATTTTTTTAGATTTTCTCCAGTTTGTTTATACTTTATAGTCTACATTTTACAGTATAAAAGTCTGTGATTTTAACCTATGCTTAAAATCACAGCTATGTTAATCTGTGTCCATCTGTGGATAGAAGAATATCATACTCGATGATAAACTATTTGGATAAATAGAATACCAGGAGGATTCAATGAAAATTCGAGTTTCATTGTTTGTCTTGTTAGTTTTGCTTTCCTTGCCCTTTTCTTCTCATGCTTCTGCCGACAGAAATATGCTTCCGAGATTTCCGGAGATAGTTTTTAAATTAAGAAATTCTGCTTCTTTATCTGTTACTGAGTTGAAGGCTTCTGCTGATATAGGTGATTCAAAAGCTCTCAGTGAGATTGAAGCCGACTTTAAAAATGTTTCAGATAGCAAAATATCGGGTGAAATGAAAATCAGAGTTTTGTACCCTGTTTCTGAGAGGGATATAAAAATATTTGTTGATGGAAAAAAGACAAGTTATTCGCCTGACAGGATGAGAAAGTTTTTTCTGGATCCTGGAAAAAGCATGAAAATAAAGATAAATGCAGAATCTTATACTAAATATAGTGCCGAGGCGGTTCGAAAAGCTTTATCAGAAAACCACAAAGATAGACGAAATCGTAAAAGAGAAGACACTTTTAAAGGAAGCTTTGCCCGCTTTTTTAAGGGAATTCAAAAGTATGAAAACAGGTTTATGACGGGAAATATAGTTTCTAATCTGGGACTATTTCCTCTCAGTGTAGATAAATGCTCTCTCGTAATCTCTGTTCCTCTTGATTATATAGCTATAACGCCAAATGAAGAAGCTTGGACAAAAAAGAGAGAAGATAAAAAGCTTCTTTATATCAGTGCTTCTAATGATGCTTATAATTCTTTGACTTTGATGCCAGAAAAAGAAAAGGAAAGCTTTTTGCAGACCCGGGAACTAATGAAAAACAAGCACTGATGCTTTTTCAGCTAAAACTTTATTATCGTCTATGTTTTTTCTGCCTGCTATAAAAATAGTGAGTTGTGGACTGTGGACGGTGGACAGAGAGGGCAATTAACATCAGTGATGAGTGGCGAAAACTTCAAAGGAGTAGGGGTTAGGGTGTAGGGAGTAGCCTAGCCCAAGGGCCAAGAGGTGGGGGCGAGTGGCGGGTGACGAGTTGATTGTTTAGAACTCAATTCTTGAAACTGATAACTGCTTTGGACTGCTGATAAATAGTTGAAACTCTTGGATTCAAAATAAAAACAAAACTATCAAAAACGAAGTTTTGGCATAATTTTTGCCCTGTCGCTGCTTTCTCATGTATGTTGTTCCTTCTCTCCCGCTACTCGCCACCCGCCACACAACACTGATTTTTAAGCTAGCTTAAAAATCCTATCTGTGTAATCTGTGGATAGTTTATTTTTCTTGTAAAAAGTTGCTTTTTGCCTTATAATCGACCGCCATGATATTAAGTTTAACAGGATACGGAAGAGCCGAATTAACAGACGAAACAGGCCAGCTCAATGCAGAGCTGAGGTCTGTCAATAATCGTTTTTTGCAGCTGAATGTACGCATTCCATCCAGCTATTCTTGGGCCGAGATGCAGATTCGCGAGTTTATCTCTGCCCGAATTTCAAGGGGCAGCTTGAATTTTTCGCTTGAAGTTTTGAACAGCGAAGAAGAGACTGACATTGAAATCAATTTGCCCTTGCTTCGCAAACTCTTGAACCTGCATTCAGAGCTTTCCTTGCAGACAGCGAAAGACACTTCTCTTTCTTTCAACGGTCTTTTGTCGATACCCGGCATTATGAAAATACGCCCGAAAGAAGGCGATAAAGAAGCCTTATGGAAAAGGCTTGAGAAAGTTCTGCAAGACCTCATTGATAATTTTATAGAATCAAGAAAAAGAGAAGGCGATCGTTTAAAAACTGCTTTAATATGCCATGCGGATACATTGGCTGAGATAGTGTCAAAGGTTGAACCTCTGAGTGCTGACTATAAAGAAACTGCCATAGCAAAATTCAAAGAGCGAATAAAAGAACTTTCGGAAGCTGCTGAAATAGACGAAAGCAGACTGAATACAGAAGTAGCTTTATGGACTGACCGGCTTGATGTCACTGAAGAAATTGTGCGTCTTAAGAGCCATTTGGAAGAGCTGAAAAACATTCTTGATTCCGAAGAACCTATTGGCAGGCGTTTGGACTTTTTGGCTCAAGAGCTGAACAGAGAAGCCAACACGCTCTCTTCGAAGATCGATGATGTTCAAATAACCAAATTGGCCATTGACCTTAAGTGCGAAATTGAAAAGATTCGCGAACAGGCTCAAAACATTGAATAAATGGAGAAAACAGTGCAAAAACCCCTGATACTCAATGTGGGCTACGGCAACTATGTCATGGCGGACAGAATAGTAGCTATAGCCAGTCCTGATTCGGCTCCAATAAAGCGTATTATAAGCAATTTAAGAGAGCAGGACAAAGTAATTGATGCGACTTGCGGCAGAAAAACTAGAGCCGTTATAATTACTGATGCCGGGTATTTGATTCTTTCGGCGGTAAACTCAGAAACCGCTGCTGCCCGTATTAACGATGGAAAGATCGTTAAGGACCAAGATTCTGAAAAAGAAGACTTTTGATTTAAAACGGAGGTTTGTATATGAAATTTCCTTCTAGAACTGAAATAATCGATAGAATACCTAACAAATACGATGCGGTTGTTGCCATATCTAAAAGAGCGCAAATGCTTATGGACGGCAAAAAACGCCTTATAGAAGAAAACGATGAGAATTTCGTTAAACTCGCTATGACTGAAATAGCTACGGGTGCTTTGGAAGTTGAGATCACAGAGCCGGAGGAATAAAAAAAAGTTTGCCGGAATAAAAGTTTCACTTTTGACATTTCCGGAGTCGGTGCATTATTCCTTTTCGCAATATCTTAGTTATGCTCTTGAAAGGCTGTTTGGCAACATCGGTTTTGAGGTCGTTGTAACAGCCTTTGAGCTGAGCTCTCTGACTTCTGAAGAAGCAGAGCGGCTGGCAAAAAAAACTTGCGATAATTTTTTCAGTGGTGCTTTTGATTGTACCATTTGTCTTTTTCCGAGCAAGTTTTTCTCCAGCTTTTTATCAGACAAGCTGAACCGAGACGCTTATGCAGAGCTTGCTGAAAACACATCAAATCTAGTAAAAATTGTCTCTGACGAAGCCTCGTCTTTTACGGAAACAACCAATCTGACTTATTTTAAGCTTTCTCCTCAAGAACCGGCTGCCTTAAATGCTTATTTCAGTATATTTTCTGAAGCTATTTCAAGACTTTTCTTGATTGCTGATGGCAAAGGGCGGAGCTTTTATATTCAAGACTCCCCGCAAATGCCTCAGATGGCGGATTTTGCCAAAGCTTTGGAAGCCGCATGTCTTAGGAAAAAACTTGATGAAGAAGCGGCTGATGTGATCATCAAGGCTTATTCTGCTTCTTCGGATTTTTCTGAGTGCGATCCTGAAAAACTCTACTTTTACTTTGCAGATGAAAAGGTCTATGGAGATTTGACGGGCGATTTTATTTATCCCGTGGAGATTTTGCCCAACGGCTATGTATTGTACACAGAACAAGCGAAGCGATTGTTGCCTGAGCTGACAGCACTTCCTGCTGCAAAAAATCTTGCTAAATTTGTCTTATACAGGCTGAAAAAGAATCGGAGCGATTCATGACTTTTTATGCAGATGTAGCCTTTAATGATCCTATAGGCGACGATGCTGTTTTAACCTATCATTTAGGGAGAGATAGGGATATTCCCGAGCTGGGCAGCCGCGTAGTTTGCAGAGTTAACACTCGTTTTGCCATGGGATATATTATAAGAATTCACAGGGATAAGCCGAATTTTAGAACAGTTCCCCTTGGCAGGGTTATAGATCCTGTGCCTCTTTTTTCAAAAGAACTTATTGAACTGGCCAAGATCACGGCAAGGGTTTGTGTTGCCAATGTCGGCGAGGTTTTACATGCCATGCTTCCTGGAGGAATCAAGCAAGATTTAACCAGGCAGGTGCTCTATAAAGCTGAGCCTCTTGAGGATGAGGTTGATGCGTTGGAACCTCTTGCTTATTTAAAAGAAAAAGGTGAGGTTTCCTACAGATATTTTGCTGATACCTTTTCGCTGAAAGATTCTAAAATAAACTCGTGGATAACAAAGGGATATTTGAGCGTTGTTCAAAAGCTCACAGAGAAAGCGGCTCACAAGACTCAAAAAACTTTGCTTTTGTCGCCCGATGTTGTTATTGAAGAAACCAAGTTAACGCCTAAAGAAAAAGCAGTTATAGAAGCTCTTTTCAAAATGAGTGTTGCCCCTACTAAAACGGTCTTGGCAAAAGCTGCCGATACAAGTTTTGGGCCTATCAATCAACTCATTAAGAAAGGGATTCTGACAGAGACTCTGGAACAAATTGTCAGAGAAGTCGGGACTGAAGAATATTATGATGCTCCCGCAGAACTGCCTCCAGAACTCACAGATGAGCAAAAAGCCACTTTGGAGAAAATACAAGAGGCTTATGACTGTGATATGCAGCCAGTTCTGATAAGAGGGGTGACCTGCTGCGGCAAAACAGAAATATATTTAAGGTGGGTCGCTGAAGTTTTGGCTGAAGGCCGTTCGGCAATAGTTTTAGTGCCCGAAATATCTCTGACTCCTCAAATGATGAAACGATTCAGAGATCGTTTTGGCAAAGATGTGGCTATTATGCACAGCAAGCTTTCTCAAGGAGAGCGTTTTGATCAGTGGGAGCTTATCAGACAAGGCAAGCGCAGAGTGGTTGTGGGTGCGAGATCTGCTGTTTTTGCGCCTGCGGTTAATTTAGGCACCATAATACTAGACGAGGAGGGCGAACCCTCTTTCAAACAAGCAGATTCGCCAAGATATAATGCCAGAGACGTAGCTTTAGAGCGTTGTCGTCTTGAATCTGCTCAACTGGTTATGGGCTCAGCAACTCCAACAATAGATGCCTATGCTATGGCTTTGAACGGCGATTTTGTTCTCTGTGAAATGAATAACAGGGTGAGTTCCCGTAAGATGCCCGAAGTTGAAATTGTTGATATGAGGCATGAACTTTCAGCTAAGAATAACCGCTCAATGTTTTCCGGTGCTCTTCGCGAAGCTATGCAAAAGACTTTGAAGGAAAAGAAACAGGCTATTTTATTTTTGAATAGGCGAGGTTATTCCAGTTTCGTTTTCTGCAGAGAATGCGGAGATCCTTTGAAGTGCGATCGCTGTAATGTTTCGCTTGTATATCATTCAGGCAATAAAATATTGAGGTGTCACTATTGCGGCTTATTCAAAGAAAATCTTTCTATTTGCCCTTCCTGTGGCAGTAACAAAATTAAATATTTTGGAACTGGCACGCAAAGAGTAGAGCAGGAAGCAGCCAGATATTTTCCAGGGGCAAAAATTGCCAGGCTCGATTCTGATACTACTAAACTAAAAGGCTCTTTGGAGAGGATTTTAGATGATTTCGGGAAAGGTAAGGCGGATATACTCATAGGCACTCAAATGGTAGCAAAGGGATTGGATTTTCCTAATGTAACTCTTGTCGGAGTGCTGGCTGCTGATAGTCTGTTGCGTGTGCCTGATTTTCGTGCTTCCGAGAGAAACTTTTCCTTGCTGGCTCAGGTATCTGGCAGGGCTGGACGTGGAGATGCTCCAGGCCGAGTGATTTTACAGACTTATTCTCCTGAACATCCTTCTGTAACTCATGCCGCAACTGAAGATTACGCCGCTTTTTATGACTATGAAATAAATGCCAGACGAGAAGCGAATTTTCCGCCTTTTTGCAATCTAGCTGCTATAACAGTCAGCGCAGAAAAAAATGAAAATGCCAAGGAGGCTGCTTTTAGCCTAGTTTCTGAGCTTACTTTAATTCCTGCGGCTAAGTCTTGCGAAATTTTTGGGCCAGTTCCTGCTGCTATAGAAAGAATAAATAATCGCTATAGATGGCAGATAATGATAAAAGAGATTGATTTGGCACTTTTAACGAGCAGTTTGGCAGAAGCTTTAAAGAATACCAAAAGAAAAGGTTCTGCAAAGATTGATATAGATATTAATCCATATTTATCAGCTTGATACTGGTTTAAGCTTGCTTTATATGTTATTCTGAAAGTCTCAAATATAAATATAGATACAGAACAGGAGTGCAAATGAAATACCGAGTGCTGCATTATGGAGAGAAACCTTTACGCACGCCTTCTAAGCCTATAAATGAAATAAACGAAGAACTGCGGGCTCTTGTAGAAGACATGTTTGAAACAATGTATGAGTCAAACGGTGTGGGTTTGGCAGCTCCTCAAATAGGAGAAAATATTAGACTTGTTGTCATGGATCCCGGTGAAGATCCTATAGCTATGATTAATCCTGAGATCATCAAAAAATCCGGCAAAGTCGTAGATATGGAAGGCTGTCTTTCTTTTCCCGGCCTTGCGGAAGAGGTTGCTCGTTATCAAGCTGTAACTGTCCGCTTTACAGATCCTGATGACGGCGAAGAATATGAGATCGAAGCTGAAGATTTGCTGGCCAGGATTATTCAGCATGAGTTGGATCATCTTGACGGAATAGTCTTCATAGACAGAATTTCTGAAGCCAGAAGATTTGTTATAAAAGGAGATCTTGAGCTTATAAAGCAAGGATACGACCTAAGCGCCGATGATGAAGATGAAGAAGAAGAAGAAGGCTGCTCCGATTGCAGCAGCTGTTCACACTGCACCCATTGCGGATAAGCTCAAAAAAGCGACTCTTTCCAGGAGTAAACCAAGATGACCTCTGGCAAAACACCACCTTTTAAGACTATTTTCATGGGCTGCCCGGAGTTTGCAGTTCCTTCCTTGAAGCTGATAGCAGCCGATAAAAGATTCGACTTGCAGGCCGTTTTTTGCATGCCCCCTAAACCAGCAGGCAGACGAAAAAAACTGACCTATTTGCCTGTGGATCTTTTAGCTAAAGAGTTGGGTCTGGTTTTGCGGACGCCTTCTTCCTTTAAAAAAAATCCTGAAGAAATAGATTTTATCAGGGAATTAGCTCCTGACTTCATAGTAGTCACGGCTTACGGTTTGATTTTACCTCCCGCTGTTTTAGAGATACCAAAGATAGCTCCTATAAATCTTCATGCTTCTGTTCTTCCTCTTTTGAGAGGAGCTGCCCCTATACATTACGCATTGATGCAAGGCTTCAAAGAAACTGGGAATAGCGTAATGTTGATGAATGACAAAATGGATGAAGGTGATGTGCTCTCTGTTGAGAAGATCCCTATTGAAGACACTGACACCTCAGACACTTTGGTTGAAAAGCTTGCTGATAACGGTGCTAGATTGCTTGTTGATACTCTGATTAAGTTTGCGGCAGGCGAAATAACACCTCAGCCGCAAGATCATTCAGCTGCCACCTATTGCAGCAAGGTTACGCCCATGACAGCGAAAATAGATTGGACCCTTCCGGCAGAAGCCTTAAACAACCATGTGCGTGCTATGAGCTCCAATCCTGGTGCATGGTTCCAATACAAAGGTGAGAGAATAAAGGTTTTCAAACTTAACCCCAAAGAGGGCTCTTCCAATGCCAAACCTGGCGATATCATTGCTTGCTGCATAGATAGTGGTGTTACCGTGCAATGTGGCGATAATACGGCAGTTGACATTTTAGAACTCCAAAGACCTGGCAAATCACAGTTAAATGCAAGACAGTTTCTCTGTGGTTCTACTTTTGAGCTTTGCAATTTAATGGACGAATATTAAACTGGATTTATGAAAAGCAAACAAGACAAGGCATTGCCTCCTCCATCAACTGTAAAACGTCTTATTCTTTATTTGAGATACTTGAATGGCCTCAGTACAGACGGCGTTGAACTTGTGTCCTCAAATTATTTGGCTCGCAAGCTGGATTTGAATCCTGCTCAAGTGCGTAAGGATCTTGCATACCTAGGTTCTTTTGGAAGAAGAGGGGTGGGATACTCGGTAGATCCTTTGATAGAAGTCATAACAGAGGCGCTGGGTACAAACCGCACCAGAAATGTTGCGATTTTGGGTGCTGGAGGAAGACTGGGAGCGGCTCTTGCCGAATACAAAGGTTTTTACAAACGCAATTTTGAAATTGTAGCTCTTTTTGACAACAATCCCGATGTTATAGGCCGAGTGGTTGAGGGGGGTGGGCCTATTTTTGATGTAAAACGGCTTCCTGAATTGGCACGTGAAAAGGAAATAGAAATACTTATATTTGCTGTTCCGCCAGATAATATCAAAGAACTCTTTAAAAAAGTTTCAGAACAAACAGATGTGAAAGCTGTTTTAAACTTCGCTCCTTTTAAGCTGATTTCAGACGGAAAAATTTGTGTACACAACGTAGATTTGACCAATGAATTGGAGTATTTGACCTATAGAATGAGTCTGTTGCCTGATTGCTGAAAAGCCTCTTGCTTCTTGACCGCTTCTTGTTGCACGTGTTAAGATTCAGCTATTGAAAACAGGAGTTTCTTATGAATGAACTGAAACTTGACAACCTGAAAATAGATGTAAGTTCTGCTGAAAACGATGTTGCCTTAGTTGCTATAGACGGCGAAATTACTTTTGATAATGCGGCCCAGTTGCGAGACTCTATAGACAAAATTTGTGACAAGGGTATTTGCAACATAGTAATTGACCTGAAAGACTTAAAATATATGAGTTCTGCTGGTCTTGGCGTTTTGGTGCATGGTCTGAAGAACACCAGAAACAAGGGCGGAGATCTTCGTGTAGTTAATCTTAATGGCAAAATGAAAAGAGTTTTTGTGATTACTCAGTTCACTCATCATTTCAAGGTATATGATACTTTAGAGCAAGCTATTGCAAGCTTTGCTAAAACAGAATGAGATAAAATGGAAAGCCTTTCTATGCCTGACAAAGAAGTTTTGTTTTCCTTAGTCAGGAGCTATAACCCCGAGGCTGATTTTGCCAGCGTAGGAAAGGCCTATGATATGGCTAAAGAGGCTCACAAAGATCAATTTAGAGCTTCCGGAGAGCCCTTTTTCCTTCATCCTTACAGTGTGGCCTGTATAGTCGCGGAAGAGCTTCATCTGGACTCTACTGCAGTTTGTGCGGCTCTTTTGCACGATGTTATAGAAGATACAGCTGTTACAGCTCATGATATTGAAAAGGCTTTTAACTCTGTAGTCTCTAACTTGGTAGAGGGTGTAACTAAGCTTAATAAAGTATTTTTTACTTCAGCTTCGGCAGCTCAGGCGGCAAGCTTCAGAAAAATGATTTTTGCAATGACTCATGATGTTAGGGTCATTCTCATTAAGCTTGCGGACAGACTTCACAATATACGAACCCTGACTTTTTTGCCGCCTGTAAAACAAAAGCATATAGCTATAGAAACCCTGGAGATATATGCGCCTTTGGCTCATAGGCTTGGAATAAACAAAATTAAGTCGGAGCTTGAAGACGTCTCTTTCAGCTATATTAATCCAGAAAAATATCAAGAAATAGTAGCTTTTCTGGAGAAGTCAGGTATTGAGGATCAGAGCAGGCTTCATGATGCAATAAAGCTGATAGAAGAACAAGTTAAAGAGTTGGACTTGGAAATAGATATTTCTGGCAGACCCAAACAGATATATTCTATATACAACAAGCTTCTTAAATATAATACCGATCTGACAGGTCTTTATGATTATCTTGGCGTGAGAGTCCTTACAGACTCTGTAAAAGACTGTTATGCGGTTCTAGGTATAATTCACAAGAACTGGAAACCGATTCCAGGCCGTTTCAAAGACTATATAGCAGTTCCAAAACCTAATATGTACCAGTCTTTGCATACAACCGTGCTTTTTGAAGGTGAACCATTGGAGGTTCAAATAAGAACTCACGAAATGCACAAAGTAGCAGAAGAGGGAATTGCTGCTCACTGGGACTACAAAGAAACAGGCGGTGAGGTAACTGCTCGGGATTATAAAGAAAAACTTTCTTGGCTCAGAAATCTTATCGATTGGTACAAAGAAGTCAAAGATGCTTCCGAGTTTATGGAAACAGTCAAACTGGATCTCTTTGAATACCATGTTTATGTCTTTACCCCCAAGGGTGAGGTGGTTGAACTTCCGAAAGACAGTACTCCTATAGACTTTGCCTATTCAATTCATACAATGGTAGGTCATACATGTGTCGGAGCCAAGGTTAACGGCAGAATAGTTCCATTGGATTACAGGCTTCAGAATGGCGACATAGTTTCTATTCTGACAAGTAAGAAGCAAAAAGGACCAAGCCGCGATTGGTTAAATATAGCAGGCAGTGCAAGCGCTAAGCGTAAAATCAGAAACTGGCTCAAAAAAGAGTTCAGAGACGACTATATCGTTACTGGCGAAAAAGAATTTTTGGACTATTATAGAAAGTCTGATGGTGACAAAGAGCTGGAGAAAACCTTTAAAACCTCTGCCTTTGCCGAGAAGGTCAAAGCTGCAGGATATGGCTCGTTAGAAGAAATATATGCGAGTTTGGGTTCCGGCGATTTGAAAGTTCAGCATGTCTTTGCCAAACTTTTCCCGGAACTTCTAGTTAAGAAAGCTCCAGATAAACTCAAAAAGAAACCCAGAGCTTCACGTGGTCCAAGTATTATTGTTGATGGCCTTGAGGACGCTCTCGCCAAAATTTCAAAATGCTGTAATCCTATACCTGGTGACAGAATTGTCGGATACATAACCCGTGGCAGAGGAGTAACCATTCACAAGGACGACTGCGAGAATCTCCTGAATTTGCGTGAGAATGAAGCTGATCGCTTAATTGAGGCTAAGTGGGATACCGGAGTTGCCGACAATGTTGCGAGCTCCGATGCTTACAATGTCAGGATCCGCGTTGAGGCCATAAACAGAAAGGGCATGCTTAACTCCCTTACAGCTCTTATTTCAGGCAGCGAAATAGATATAAACTCAGTCGATGCCCGTGTAAAAAAGGATCAGACCGCTTTTTGCGACTTTTCTTTGTCCGTATCTAATTTAGATGTGCTTGAAGATTTGATGAACTCTATATCAAGAATCTCAGGTGTGCTTAAAGTGTATAGAACTTGACAGGTGTGCTGATGTCTGAATATTCCGACTTTGGAAGCCTTGATCTTATCAATTTGCTTACACCGCCTAACATGCCTGATTTATATAATATCAAGGTGACAGAACTTGAATCTGAAGCTTTGTTGTCTTTTGATGAGCCTTTGCCTTTTTCAGATGCTTCTGTACAATCGTCTAAGATTTTATCAAAGAAAACGGAGATAGCATCTGTAAAATCTGGAGAATTGTCTTCTTCTACGGGGCCAGTTGCTCCCGAAAGTGTTAAGGCGAGTAATTCTTCCTCGCCAAGAGAAGTATCTTATACGCGCAGACCTATGGCAAACCTTCCTTCTTTGTCAGTAAGGGAGCGTGAGCGTCTGGAGAAAATAGAAGAAATCCTTGCCGCTCCGCCAATAGAAAATGATTCATTAGAAAAGCTTGTTGCTGATATAGCGGCCTGTACTAATTGCCCTTTAAGCGTTACAAGAAAAAACACTGTGCCTGGACATGGCAATCCTAAAGCGAGGCTTATGCTGATTGGCGAAGCGCCTGGAGCAGGCGAGGATGAAGCGGGGCTTCCGTTTGTAGGCAAAGCAGGACAGCATCTAGACAAGATTATAGCGGCTGCAGGCTTTGATAAAAGTGAATTGTATATTTGCAATATACTCAAATGCCGTCCTCCGATGAACCGTGACCCATCCATGGAAGAAATGCGGCTATGCACGCCGTTTTTGGACCGTCAGATAAACATAATAAAGCCTGATTTGCTGGTTTGTTTGGGAAATGTAGCTATCAGATATATAATTTCGCCCGCTGCGCCTGGCGTTTCCAAGATACATGGGCAGTGGTTTGATTCTATTTTCAAAATTCCCGCCATGCCTATGTACCATCCTTCCGCATTGATACGCTCTGAAAGCCGTGCAAAAGGCAGTCCTAACTGGGTGACATGGCAAGATGTGAAGGCTCTGAAGAAGAAATACGATTCGCTCACTAAAAACTAGTGCTTTGTTGCAGCTAAAAGTTACCCATAAAATCTTATTCTGCGTTTTAACCGATTAGTTTATTTCAGATGCTACAGTCGCACTAGAGGGAGTAGGGAGTAGGGTGTCGGGGGTAGTGAAATTTGACTCAATTGCTGAAACGGATAATTGCTTTGACTTGCTGATAACTATATGAAGTTTTGAATAAAAAAAAGATTATAAGCTAATAAAACTTAAATAATCTAAAGCAAAGAAAAAAAATAAAAAAAATGCGGCAGAATATATCTATAAAAATACTTACAAATATTTATTATGAGTCGAAAAGCAGGATATTAGACTCGCGAGCGGGCTTCCAGTTTTTTGCTGCCCATGGTTAGCATCACGCACCACTGCTTATTCTGTCCACGGTCCACTAATCACTGACTACTGATTTTTAAGCATTGATTAAAAGTTTCATGTATAATAGTCGCAAGATGGAAAAATATAACTTACGACAAGCTTTCACCCTGATTGAAATATTAGTCGCTGCGACTATGCTCAGCGTGCTTTTCGGTATGACTTATTTACTTTCCAATACTCTGTTTGGAGTAAAAAAAATCAGAAGCTACGAAACAGCTATTATGCTTGCAAACGAAGCTGTTGAGGCTGTAAGAGCAGCTCGTTCATCAGATTTGTTGAGACTGCCTCCAGGAAAGAAAGCCGATCCTAAGGCCAAAGCGGAAAAAGACTCATTGGTAGCTGATTTTAATAGTGATCAAGATGAATATGACGATACTGTTTGCGGATTTAAACCGGAAATAAAAGTGGGCAACGTCCTTTACAAACGTACAATAGAGATAATAGATATGGAATCTGATTCCAAAAGTTTGGAAAGCCCAGTTAAAACCGTAAGAATACTTGTGGAGTGGAAAGACGGCGAAGATGCCACTCCTCTGACTTATGAAATAATAACAGCTCACTGTGATTTAAGATAAGTATTTTTAATTATGAAGACTTCGAAAGAAAAATCAGGCATATCCCTTATAGAAGTTGTACTCTCGATTTTCTTCTTGTCCTTGCTCATTGTGCTGATTAATAAATTGTTTTTCTCGGAAATACAGAATATAAAGTTCTCGGTTGAACATATGTATTTAAACGAGAATGTACGAAGAGTAATGGTGCTTCTGGGACATGATGCCAGAAAGTCTAATTGGGTAGATTTCCCTGCTCCTATGGATGTGAACGAAATAAAGGATTTAAAGCCGATTACTGCTCCTGGGCCTTTTATCAAATTAAGAGTTCAAGAATTTGACTTTGAGGTTAAACCGCCGGATGAAGGCTTTCTAAAACAATCATTTATTGAATATTCTCTGATTGAGGGCGAAAACGGCACCCTTTCCCTTCAGCGCACTGTGGCTTCAGATGACTCTGGCGGACAATCGGCTTCAAAAATAGTTTGTGAAGGCATAATAGATGCGCAGGCGGCAGTTACCATTGAACGTCCTATGACATTAAGTTCTAATACTGATGGGTTATTAACCAAAGAAAAAATGGCTCATTTTCCATACAGCGATAACGGCAAAGGTCCTTGGCTTCTTCATGTACAGCTTAACCTTACTAAGCCTGATGATCCTCGGACAGCAGATAAGGTTTTATTTGAGTTTAAAACTTGTTTCGCCTTGCGTGGCAAGCTTAACGGAGTGTTTCCATGATTAATTTTTCAAAACGGCGCGCTCAAGCAATGATTTTTGTCCTTATAGCCATAGCTATTATTTCAGCCTATTTTGCTTTTGTTCTGCTTTTTCAGCAAAACCAAACAGCGCTTTTGTCGAAATCAGCTAAGGATTATATGGCTGTTTGCGTTGCTGAAACAGGTTTGCACTGTCTCCTTGCTGAGATGAAGGCGGATTATCAATTTGTGACCCATGGAAATATATATGTTCCGGTCAAAGGATGGGGAACTTCTTCAAAGAGTCAAAAGTTTAATTATATAAAAGGCAACGAACATGTTGAGTTAGCAAAAAACACAAATGGAAACTACGAAGGAACGGTAAACTTCAAGGAGGTTGGTGAAAAAGGCCAGTTTAAAGCTCGTGTAAAACTGCTTGCCGCTAAAAATGCTACTGAGACTAAGACTATTGATGAATCTCACGCATACTTTTTATTGGAGTCTTTTGGCAAGGTCGGAGATTCTTGCAAACGTGTTTCAGCAATTTTACAAAAAATCACTCCTGGAAACTATCTGTTTTATGACGGAGATATACTTGATCTCGGCGGTTATGGCCCTAATCGTTTGCGAAAAGGTATAATAACTGGCGGACGTATATATGGACACGAGATGCTGGTTTTTTCCAAAAAAGGTAAAAGTGACTCAGGGCTTGCTTTCGAAGATGTGGAAAAAATATCGACTCCAGGAGCTATTGTAGCATACGATACATTTCCTATTGATTTTCCTGGTGGCAAAAAGGGTTCTATAAGCACTAAAAATGATTCTTACAGCCAGAAAGATTTTGAAACTTACGGTGACGAATCTGGAGATATAACTATAAATGGTAAGCTTTTGGACGGACCCCACGGAGCAAAGTCTGAAAAACTCCCAGCGCTTAATCCAAAATATTACAGAGAAGCTACTCGTCCGTCTCCAACTATTCTTTCAGCAGGCTCAAGCTTTGACGGTTTTAAAGAGTCAAAATGGAAAAATCCTTTGAAGCCTTCGGAGACAGTTTATGACCTCTTCTTTGGTTGGAAATTTGAGCAAAAAGGAGATAATTGTCTTATTTACTCTGAAGTTCCTTTGAGAATTTGGGGCAATCCTCCTTATAAGGCGCTTACAATATTTTGTGAGAAAGATGTCTATATAGCAGGCGATTTGAATACAAACCCTCTTGCTCCTCAAAGATATGAGCCAGGTTATTCAAAGCTGGCTTATCAGCCTAAAAACGGCCGCGATAAAAACGGACTCCAAATATTATCCATGGGACGCATTTGGTTTGACTATTCGAATCCGATGAACTTTATGAGAAATGAACTTCATACGCTTATAGACTATGATTTGGCGAATTCACTGTCAGCTACAAAATTAAATACTTCTTTATTGAAGGAGATAGTTTTTCCTAAGAGAGATTCACATAAAACCTACAAGAGACTCCCTTTTACTTTTATCAACTTTTCAGCTTTGAACTCTATGTATCACATGCCAAAAGAATCCCTTGAAATGGATGCTGTGATTGCTGCTTCTTTGCCTTTTCATCCAGCTTTGAGAAAATTGCGTTCTTATCTTAACAAACCGGGAAAAGCTGAACCTGATAAATTGCCTAAAATGCCTTCTCAGACTCCTGAATTGGAAAGCGGGAATGCGGGAGTTTACAGCACGGAAACAGACAAGAAGCTTCTCATGCAAGATAATAAAACCAGGCCGCAAGCTCAGGATGATAATAATGAGGAGAGCGGCGGTTACATAGGCGGCACTGGGGAAAGCGAAGTACATTTTCCGATAGAAAGTGCGGCGGTTAGAGTAGGTATTTACGAAACTATAGGCGCTTTGGCTTATGCAACAGGAACTATTCCTCCCCAAGTGAGAGACAAAATAATTGAAAAGATTTTAACTCAAGCAGAAAAAGAGATGTTTGATAAAAACGGCTCTCCTGTACCTGAATCGCCTGTTTGGACGGTTATGGACAGACTTATGAATACAGTTCTGGCTCACAGGGATACAGGTTTCAGGTTCCCTGAAATGACCGTTAATGCTTTATTGGTTGACTCTGCGGCGACAGATGTGAACTGGGATTTAGGAAACTCTGCTACGAAAACTCTTCAGGAGCTTGGCAACATAGCTGACGGTGCTATGAACTCTTTACCTTATACTAACAAAAATACCCGTTTTATTTTAAGACATCACGGTTCCAGAATTCATCTTAGAACTGCTCCTTCAGATGTCAGCATTAAGAAAAAAGTTTCAGATGACCAGTCGGTAATGCGCAAAAACTCTTTTGATAATACTTTTGTCAGAGGCGGCGGCGATTACTTTCCTCCTTATCCGATGAACGGCTTCATCATGATTAACTGGGAAGAATCAAGTATTACACCTGAAGAATTCAAAGACATCTAGTTCTGTGTTGCAACTAAAATTTCCTTTTAAAAGACATCTTGCTCTACAATAAATCATTGTTGGCAGCTGCTAAGATCGCACCGTGATGAGTGGCGGGTGGCGAGTTGATTGTTTAGACTCAATTGCTGAAACTGATAATTGATTTGAGATGCTGCTGCACCCTACGCCCTAACCCCTACTCCCTGATTTTAAGCTATGCTTAAAACCCCCTCTGTGTCATCTGTGGATAGAAAAAATCTGTTCGATAATAAACATTTAGATTTTACAGACTTCTAGTTATTCCAGTCCGAGTGATGCTTTACCTTGGAATACTCCGCCTGAAGTGCCCACCCAGACATGGCGGTTTGTGCCTGCTTCGCCTTCAGATTGAACCATAGAGGTAATTGTTTTGTGAGAGCCGAGTCCGCTCCGGATACGCATCCATGTGCCTCCTGAGTTGGTGGAGCGATAAACTCCGTCCTCTGAACCCGCCATAACATTTATTACGTTGGTAGGATCAAGCAGGATACATCTGGTGTTGGTGTCTACTCCTCCTGCTCCGAAAGATCTTGCTTGCCAAGTAGCGCCAGAGTCTATGGACATGAATACGCCTTTCGAGGTTGCCGCCCAGACTTTATTAGAGTTTATCACGTCTACGGTTATATCCATAGGCAAGCCGCCTATTGTGGAAGGGGCTGGTGGTGAGGTTATAAGAATGTCTATATAGGGATTTGGGTCTACTAGGTCTACGCTTGGTGGATCGCCATAAAACTGCTCTCTTTGTGCGTTGGAATACATTGGGATGAGTAGTTGCTTATCCTTAAAAGTATATGAAGTCGAATTTTGACAAAGAGCATAGAGGCTGTGATCGGCAAATTTGATTTTAGAAACGGGAGAGTTGATAGGATTTGTTTTGCCCTTGTTTGAATAAGCCGTTTTGGCATAAGTGATTGGTGGGTCGTCTTGGGTTTGAGTTTGTCTCGTTTCTTGCTCAAAATAGGGGTTCATGGTGTCTATAAGGTAGAGGAAATTAGAATAGGTTTTATAATCTTCATTCAAAGTGATCTTGTAAATTCCGTCTGTGCCGGCTGCATACATAATTCTCGGGTTTTCAGTATCAAAAGTTATAGAATGATAGGCTCGATCTTCATAGGGATCATAATGTGGAGAGCCTTTAACTTTAATAGCTTTTCTGTTTTGGATATCTATATAGTAGATTCCTTCTTTGGTAGCTGCATACATTTTATTTGCACTGTTATTCTGTATATCATCTACGCTGGATGTAATTAGCCCGCCTCCTGCTTTCGTGACAGGTTGCCAATAAGGGTCGTCTCCTTCTTCTTTATTGAATCTTCTGTAAAATATTCCGTAGTTTTTATTCAAGTCGCCTGCGCCTGCAAAAATCCTGACGTTTTTATTGTCGTTTGCGTTAATGACAGGTGCTATTTGCAGACATTTGATGGGCATAGGCGCGTCAATCAGAGTGTCTGTCATTCCTTCGCGTTTAGGCATCCAGAAGTCTGTGAGAGTGACTTTTACAGTTGTTGTGGCGGATGGATCGTATACTGATGTGGCACGCACGGTGACTTGTCCGTATTGCAATTCACTTGTCAGCGGAGCTGTGTAAGTGCCATCGTTTGCGACAGTTCCCAAGTCTGCTCCCTGTATAGGATCTATAGACCAAGTTACAGCTGTGTTTGGTACATCGGCAGGGATGAGTTTGTGGAAAAACCTCAGTTTTCCTACTTCAATAACAGTAGATGCGGAATTTATCTGGTGGTTAAGTTCCACTTTGTCATGAATTTCTATTTTTAATTTTTCAAGAATAGTTATATTGGCCAGAGCAAAGGAATTCGGGTCTTTTTCTGAAGATACTCTCAGAATGACACTGTTGCTCCAATCCTGGTTAAAATCATGGGGAGCATCTATTGGGCGTTTATAAGTAGCTCCAAAGGTATTTGGGTCTATACTCAGGGTACCTCTGTCATAGTTGGTTTCTTCGCTTCCTGGGCTGAAATCTCCAGTGTGCGCAGCATTTTTGAGTTCCCATACAAGTTTATCTTGAAAGGCTGGATGGGTGTTGCTTAAAAGAGTCGTGATGCGCAAAGGTTCAACCAATGGCATGGCCTTTATATTGTTTGGGTGTATTTCTATTTTGAGCGGCGGAATTATTTTGACAGCGGTATTGTTGGAAACTTCTCCTGCTGTGGCTGTAACCGTGAGTTGCACTTCAGAGGCGACCTCTTTAGGATAAAGCAGCACTTGATGTGGCGCTCCTTCTGTGACAAAGGTTGTAAGGTCGTTGTCAGGACTGAAACTTGCGTGGAGAGCGGATGGTATTTTCCAAGTGACTTTGTTTTCCAGTGAGTTTTTTAAAACAGCTGAGAGAGTAATGGGGTTTCCGCGTCGTCCAACTGAATTGGCAACTTCCAGAGAAATTGAAGGGCCTGTGGATATACCGTATGACAATGAGGCAGTAATTTCAGGATAGTTTTTGGAGGCAATTTTGACTATGACATCATCTGCAACGGTGCTTGGGGCTGTGTAGACAAGATCTACCAGAGTTCCATATTCAGCCTGTCTCTGATTTTCAAAACTTACTTGTCCATGAGAAACCTCCAGAAGATCCACGCCTCTTGTCGAGTGGAGTACATAGACTTCTGTGCGAGAGATCTCTTGAGGAGCCATATAGATTTTTTGGTTTGTAAAGGAATATGAGCCGTTAGGTTGTTTAAATAGAATAGCGGTAGTGGGTTTGAGTATAATTTCGAAACTATCAGTCATTTCTTGCATTTGGGTGGAAGAGACTTTTATGATTGGCTTTGTGGTGTCAGTTATGGGGTTAGGCGCTGTGTAGAGACCGCTTTGTGTGATAGTTCCTCTGTTGGTGCCTTCACCGCCGTTGGCTATAGACCAAGTGACAGGTTCAACCTCTGTAGGATCTGCATTTAGTATCTGATATTCCAGCTGTTTTGTTTTGCCGCTTGTTAAAGGTAAATTGTCAGCGGTAATTGCTATTTTCGGGCCTTTAATGAGAAGCTTGGTAATTATTTCTTGGCTGCTGTTGCCAGCTTTGTCTTTGAAATAAGCCTTGAGTATGTATTTGGCAGCTTGAAGCCTCTCAGAGGTTAACCTGATTGGAGCAAAAGGGTAGGGGACTTCTTGATATTCAGGCTCTTGAGTTATGTTCTCCTTAAATACTTTATAGAAGACCTGTTCCGTAGATTCATCTTTCAATTCGAAATGCAAGAAAACAGGCAGTTCTCCCAGTGTGGCTTCAGTGATGGCTGTTGAGGTTGGAGTGTCGTTTGGCTTTACGGCTATCAGGTTTCCTAAAGGGGGGGTGTAGTCAAGAGTCACAGTAGCAGAAATAAGATCGGATAAATTGCCTGCTTCATCTCTGAATCTGGCGTAAATACGGCGTTCTCCCTCCTGATTATTCAAGGTCCACTGGCAGGGATTGGCATATTTTATCCATTTGTCATTTGATGAGGGCTGTACATCGTTTTTTATTTGCATTTCGTATGGTGGAGAATCGCTTGAGAAAAACAGGGTTACATCGCGGTGAGATATTTGCAGGTTATCTTCCTGTTCAGGGGAGTCAATGTTCATAGTAACTACAGGCGGTTGAGTTTTTAGGATTATTGAGGCTGTATATACGTCATATTCGTTTGCAAGACCGCCTTTGAATTTTGCATAAACAGTTTTCTCTCCCTCTTCAGATGAAAATGTTATTTCTTTGCGAGGTTTCATAGGCTCAAAGAAGGAACCGGAAAAGTCGGGCTGAAGAGAAATCATCATCATTTCAGCGGTTGGAAAAACTATATCGAGAGTAGCTTTATTGGAGGAAGTGAGTGTTTTGCCTTCGTTGAGCCAAATACCTAAGAAGCCTGCGGTTACTCTGGTTATGGATGTTGAAATGACAGGAGAAAGGTTTCCGTCTTCTGATTTCAGTTGTAAATAGACTATTTTTTGCCCGGAGGATTCGCCAGGAAAAGTCATGGTCTTTGAAGGTTTGAAGGTTTCCCAGGGTGAGTCGTCAAAGTCTGAACGCCAAGAAACTCTCATTTCGCTGGCATTGGCAGCTAATATATTCAGATCTAGAGTTTTATCTGAAGTTATCTCTTTTCCGTCGCTCGGATTAAAAGAATAGTTGGTTGGTCCAGGTTCTGTTGCCAAAGTTACAGAGAGACCACTTTTTATCAATTCTTGAGAAGGAGTTTTCAGCTTGATTGAAATGTTGTAAGAGCCTCCAGGAGAAAGGTCTGTGAATTGAGTTGTGTGATTTTGGGCACCTTGTCCAATAATTTTAACTTGTTCTTGTTCTCCAGGCCTAGCAATTGAAACCTCAGAGTCACAGTTTGCAAAAGTTTTGAAGGTGATTGAAAAGGAATTGGTTTTAACATTGTGAATCAGGAGGCTTTTGATTTCCAAAAGAGGGCCGTCAAAGAGTTTTTCTTCTTGCCCTATGTATTGTAAATTTTTTTTGAATGTTATTTCGCTGTTAAAGGCGTTTGCGGAAAAGTTGTAGACTCCGTGAGGAAGATTCTCGAAAGAAAATATGCCTGCTTCATTGGTCATAGTTGACATTGCTATTGTTCCCTCTGGTCTTTTAGCGAAAACAGGCAAGTATCCGTAGATTTGTCGATTTTTAAAATAAATTCGACCGAAAAGCGGATTTTTCTCCAGCTCTCCGACTATTGAGGAGCCTGAAGGATACAAAGAGTCATCAGAAGATGACATTCCTAGGCAACCAAAAAATATTATGGAGCCCAAAATAGCCAATATAAGCGCAATTTTCTTTTCCATGGTCTGATTTTATCACAATATAAGCCTTATTGAGAGGTTTTCTCATAATAATTTTTCGTTTTTTTTATTTTGCCATTGCAAATAGGGCTGGATTTTGATATTCTAATCTTAGAAGGCGGTTTGACCGCACTTTAACGTTCTTTGACTTTTTTCCCTGCGTTGTTCGTGATGGTGCAGGTTAAATTGAGCCGACACCTGTTCCACAAGGGAATCCATCTCTGCGCTGCTTCAGGGTTACTTACGACCGGGTGTAACCCGCTACGAAGTCCTGTCGCTACCGCAGGCGGACAACCATACTAATAAAGTGGGTTCAATTTCTTCCTTTACACGGCAATTGCGGGGTCTGAAAACTAAGGCTGCCTTTGCAATAAGGCAGCTTTTCTATTTATTGACAAAAGTGCGACAATGCAAGAGACAAGAATTGTAGTTTTAGGCGATGTTTTTGGCGATACTGGCCGTAAAACTCTCGCTAAGACTATGCCTGAAATTGTAGAAAAGTATCAGCCCGACTGGATAATAGCAAATGGAGAGAATATTTCCGGCGGCAACGGAATTTCTAAGAAGCATGCGAACTTTCTTCTTCAAATAGGCGTAGACGTTATAACTACAGGCAATCATCTGTTTGCCAGAAATGACTGGCAGGAAGTGACTGCTTCTGTAAAGAATATTTTAAGACCTCATAATATGTTGCCCGATAATTTTCCAAGCAAGGGTATTAAGCGCTTTAGTAAAGAAGGCAAACAGGATATTCAGGTGATGAATCTTTGCGGCCGAGTTTTTATGGAACCTTGCTTTTGTCCTTTTCAAACGTTTGACAGGCTTTTTGCTGAACTGGATTCTTCTGTTCCTTTGATTGTAGATTTTCATGCGGAAGCAACTTCTGAAAAGCAGGCTTTCGGATGGCATGCCGCTGGAAGAGCCTCGGCAGTATATGGAACTCACACTCATGTTCAGACTTCCGATGCCCGTATAATTACTTCGAATGGAAGAAATACGGCTTTTATAACCGATATAGGCATGACTGGCTCCAGAGACGGTATAATAGGAGTCGATAGGGATACTATAATAGACCGTTTTCTAGGTGGCTACTCCGACAGGTTTACGGCTGGAGATTTGCCTGGAAAGGCAGAAGGAGCCTTCTTTTTGATAGACGGTTCTGGTGCCGTACAGACTGAGTCTTTCAGGTTTTTTGCTTTTTGAGGTTTTTTCTCAAAACTTTGAAATAATCCAAAAACATGGAGTCTAACTGATAACCTGGCAACATAATGGGTTCACGCTCAGTAGAATCTTCGGCTTTTTTGTCCGAATTGTTGTCGGATGTTTTGGGTGGCAGTGCTTCATAAGCTATGGTAGATGGGATATTTCTAACCTCTAAGCTTTTGGCCAATTCCTCATTGGAGTCTATGTCTAAAATGAAGAATTCAGCAATATCAGAGTTTTCCGCTTGTAGGCGCTCAGCTGATTCTTTCTGCATAAGAGAAGGTTGACACCAAGAGGCGTAAAAAACAACAAAAATGGCTTTATTCTGTTCAGATAATATTTTATCTAAGTTAGCAAGGTTCATCTTCGGAAATGTCCGTCCAGATAAAAGTATTGATGTTTGTTATAGTCAATAAGATACTGTATAATACTTGTCGTTACAAATAAAAAGTATTTTTTTGCTTCTTTGGAGAATTTGCCATGAAAATAAAACAAGTCATGGATAGTTTATCACAAATATTAGAAAGCATGTCTTTCAACGAGTTGATGCCTTTTCCACTGCCTTTAGAAGAATACTGGTCGCATCCTGATTTGTTTCTTTCATTGGCAGGCAGAAAGCCTAATTTTGTTTACGTTTTTCAGCACGTAAAGCCGGGTGAGTTCTTAGAGAAGCTGGAACCAACGCCGCAACTTATCGCTCTTTTTGATAAAGTAGGCTCAACTTTGCCTGAGACAAAGCTTTTTCAGTTTTTATCAGAAGTTTCTAAGATAGCTTCTAAGGATAATCCTGCTTACTTTGAGGTGCAAGCTATTAATAAACGTCCTTATCTTAGGGATACCCAATGTTTGACTTGGATAATTTTCATGGAAGGAGTTCCTTGCGGCAAGCTTTTTCTTTATACAGCTCTTCCTGGAAATAAACTTCCTGAAAGCGGCAGGCTCCTGCTTCATATCAGCCCGGCTGCTTTGGCTTCTGCTTTGACGATTCAGAAACAAGAAGACGACTTGTGTGATTGGGAAACAGGTATTTCTTCACATATATTGACGGCGCCTGTATCTTGGATGAGAATTCCGCAGATGCTTAACATTAAACATGCTCTTCAAGCTCTCGTGCCTTCCGTAGACGATGAAAACATGGAGGTTTCCGATTCTCCTGTGCAGACTTCTTTGCCCCCTGCTTCAGAGTTCTCGGATTTGTTTGCAATTTATAATGCTAATTCTCGCAAAATTAACTTGAATGAATCACTCTATAGGCTTTTCGTAGAGAGATTAAAGACCTTGACACAAAAATTGTTGTCTGCCAAGTCTCCTGGTATATAAATGTTGTTAAAGAAGGACATTGTGTTCAATTCCCTGAAAGGTTTGTTGTTTTTGCTGATTTTTGCTTGTCTTCTCTCTCCAGCAGCAGCTATAACTCCAGATGAGCTTTTTCAAGCAATGGAAGAGAGGGCGATTGATATTACTTCACTTGCTGCAACCTGTGAAATGCACTATGGGAACGATGTGTACACGGCGTCTATGTATGTCAAAGAGCCTAACAAGTTTTTAGTAGATTTTGATAATTCCTCTATGATTTTAGCTTTCGATGGAAGAACTCTCTGGATCTACATTAAACTTCTTAATACAGCCTACTATGCTGATATAGCTGAAAAGGAAACTCCTTGGCTTTTGCAGCAGTTTTTTCCTGACTTTAAAATGTTGTTTCTGAAGGCTACCAAAAACTCTGTTTTTGCATTTTTCGATGTCGAGATACTTTCAAAAGAAACAACCGATATTTATTCCTCTTATCCGACAATCTTTAAACCTAAAATGACAGCTTTCTTTAAAAAGTTTTTGAATACAGAAAAATACTTAATTGTTTTTTCAAACGTTGACATGGTACCTCTTCGGGTTGTACAATATGCTCCTGGTGCTTCAGAAGTCGCTGAGATGATTTTTACTTCTTACAGGTTTAATGAAGATGTCTCGGATGAACTGTTTTGCTATAAACCGCCTCTTGCGGCATTGAAACTGCCTTTTAAACATCTTATATTTGCCGGTGTAGAGGATATGGCGAGCAAGGTGACTGATAAAATAGGCTCGACATATCGCAACTTAAAGAACCGCATATTGAAATGGAGCTTTTAGCATGGCCGAATTCAGAAAATATCTGACTGCCGAAGAAATCAGCGAAGGAAGGCTGACTTGGACTAAGGATGATGACGCTGTTATTTCTGAAATTTTTCCCCAAGCCTTACTTTTTAGCATGAAAATAGACGATGAAATTCTGACAGGTTTGTCTGTGGACAGAGAGAAACGTTCTCTTTTTGTGGGTGAAGTCATAAAGAATTTTGCGCCTGGTTCAGAAATACTTCTTATATCTCCGAAAACAGAAAATGCACCTGTACAGTGCCATATTATGGTTCCGCAAGAACAAATGATTATACAAAAGCGCTTGTCTTTGCAAGAATATAATGGCCGATATCTAAAATGGTTTGCCCGTGAAGACAATTTATACGCGAGACTCTTTCTATACAAGGCTAACTACAATATAGAAATTTTTGGAAAGCAAATAAAAGGCAGGGCGCCTGATTTTGAAAAACGTAAATTATTTATAGGCAATCTTATCACAGTCTTTTCTCCAGGTGATGACTTGCTCATAAGATGGGCTACTGCGGAAGATTCTGAAATTCCCGTTTTAAAAATCGAACATATAAGCAAAGCTGAGCAAAAAGTAGACGGAAACGCTCAAATGAGAGCTATGGTTTCCCGTATTCTTTCTTCTGCTCCGATTTCTGGCTATGACAAAGCGGAGTTGCACACTCTTATACTTATGTTGGATGAAAACAAAAAGCTTTGGGAGAAAAACACCTTGCTTCAGGAAGAAAATCAATCTCTGAAAGAACACCTTAAGCTTTTGGAGTCTGTTTGCGAACAATTTTCATCTAATAGCATGTTTCAATATAGACGCGACTTTGAACAGTTTGTTTTAAATAGGCCTGGACAGATAGAAAAAGGCTTGAAAGTTGTTCTGCGCGATCTTGTTATTGAACTTCCCACAGGACGACAAAAAACTCTAGATGCTCTTTGTATTGATCGTCTCGGTGTGTACACCGCTTGCCAATTCATTTATAAAAGCGACATGCAAGAAATAGATGAAAACATTGCATTAATTCAATATTTGCATGATAATAAGCAAGCTTTGAAAAAATTTTTGCCTGATCCGGAATTGGAAATAGCGGATGTCAGAGGCTTGATAATTGCAGATTCTGAAAATGATGATTTGCTGGAAAAGTCTGTACAGTCCGGAATAAAGCTTGCAGTAGTAAAAACAGGCTCACTAATAGAAACTTGGGAGTAAAGCTCTATGCCCAACAAAAAGTTTGAATGGCTCAATGAATACAGAAAAGAACAGCTTCGCCGCTCTACGCGAAATCCAGGATTGGCGGCAGCTTTATCAGCAATTTTCATGGGATTGGGGCATATATATGCTGGACATATAGACAAAGGCATTTTACTCGTGGGTACAAATGCCGTTATGATAATTGTTACGGCCAGCACTTATATGAAAGGTGCTTTGTATGTGGTTTTGAGCGGTGCGATTGGCAATAAGCTTTTTTTTGCTATTTATTATTTTCTACTTACTGCATACTTGATGCTTTGGAGTTACAGCGTAAAAGATGCTTACCATCTTGCACTGTTTAGCAGCTTCCGTGACTGGTTCGAGCTTGAACGTGTTCTGCTTCAACATATAGGTGTTCCTTCAGATCAGCTTCTCATTGGCATGAGTGCTCCTGAAAGAAATATGAAGCTTATTGAGCACGTAACTGCTGATGGGAAAGTTATCGATGAGGATGGATCAATTGATGTTGAATCTGCTCCTTCGGCTAAGCTGGTTGCAGATTTTATCAAAACTGATCCGGGAGCTCTTATTGATGACGCTGCTTCTTCCTCTTCATCATGGAAGACCTATGCGGTTATAGTTACTGTTATGTTGGTTTTGGGCGTATTTATTGTTGGAAACTATGGCAGAATTGAAGATGCTGTTACAGGTATTGAACCCAGTATATCTATGGATATGGCTATGAGTTCGTCAGAGCTTCCGACTTCCGATGCCTTGCTGAAGCAAGAGCAGGAAATTATCATGCCGCCTTCTTCTAACTCTTCCGCCTCTAGCCATCTTGTTCAGGAAATCCACAATGAGACTCTTTATAATGAACATTTAGCTTTAAATGAAACTTCTTCTCCGACAGCATTGTCTTCAGATTTGGCTGAAAAACAATTTGATCGCGAAGGTTTCCTGAAGGCCGCAGCTTTGGCTCAAGCTGGTGATAATGTTGATGTAGAGGAAATATTAGCGAAATATAAAAATATTCCTGTGATTCCGACACCAGCCTATAGGACAGAATCAGTCTCTGAAGAAAGTGTTTTCACTTCAAAAAAAGATGCTTTTTCACCCCTTCAGAGAAATATTATTGTTCACCAAGAAGACGTGCCTGTCAGCATGCCTCAAGAAAACCTGTTTGCAGATGCAACAATTGCAGCAGAAAAACCTGAGATTTTCATAGAGCCTGTAAAGACTGCTCCTGAAGCGAACAAGGTTATATTCGTTCAGGGTAAACAGGAACCGCGATTAATAGAAAAAGAATCTCCTGAATATGCCTATGCAACAGTTTCCGAAGAAATTCTTGTTCCATCTTCTTCCGTATCCCAGAAATCTTTGGAAGTTTCCGTTGCTGCTCCCGTATCTGCTAATCTCTCGCCTACATCCGACTTATCTCAGTTTTCAGAAAACTCTTTGCCTGCATCTACAACTCAAAAACAACTAGCTGGAGATGACTTTGTTGAAGGTAATGTGCTCTATGTCGCTTTGGAACCAGCAGAAGATTTCGGAGAGGATTCTAAGTTCCAGACAGTTTCTGCTGATGAACTTGAATTCCAGGAAGCGCAACAGCAAGAACAGACATCTCCTTCTCCCGAAGAGCTATTGGCTCGACAGAAATATTTAGAAACTCAACGAATCTTGGAAGAAAGACGTGAAAAAGGCAGAAATTATTTCTATGCTGGAGACTGGGAGTTGGCTTTGCAAGAGTATCTATTTCTTCTTGAACACCAGAAGGATTATGAAACCTACGAAATGATAGGCCTGCTTTTCGACAGACTGAAGGTTTATGATGCCTCATATGAAGCCTATAAGACAGCTTACGCCTTAGATTCTTCTTCGCCCCATTTGCTTATAAGATTAGCTAAGTTGGCTGAACAGTCCGGAAACTATATCGAAGGTGAAAAGTTCCTTGCTTTGGCTATTGAGGAGCGCCCTAACAGAGTCGACCTCAAAATTTCCTATGCAAGATGTCTTGCACATAATGGCAAGCCTTCTGCGGCAATAGATTTCTTGAAAAGGCTGTATGATCAGTCATCCTCATATGCTGTCAAAAAAGCAATCGAAACTGAACTGAGAGCTATTATGTGAGATAATCTGTGAGTGATATAAAGCAAATACTGAAAAAAACTCCTCAATCTACGCTTGATGCTATTCTTCAAGAGTTTGAAGTTTTTCACAATTCAATAGTTAAACTCCGCGAAGAAATTATCACATTAGTGTCCAACTTGGATATAAGAGATGCAGTTTCAGAGGCAACTGATGAGCTTGAAGCTGTTATGAACAATTCTATAGCTCTCGCTCCTGATGCAGTTGAAAGAGCTAACGCGGCGATATCAAAAATCAAAAAACTTTGCCGTGTTATAGATTCTACAGATCCTTCGGAAATATATAATATTATTGAGCGTTTGACATCCCAAGCCAAATATATAGAGGCAAGAATTTCAAACTTGATGAAACTCTCACTTGAAATGGGTGATATAACGAGTCCCGCACAATCCATTATAATAGCTCAAGAACAAGAAAGAAAGCGTATTTCCCGTGAGATTCATGATGGCCCTGCCCAAATATTTGCGAGTCTTATTATGAGTATAGATTTTTGCCTTTCTATGAGAGGTGTCACCAAGGAAGTTGCGGAAGAGCTTAACTTGGTTAAAAAGTCTTTGAACAAGAATCTCAACGAAATAAGGCGTCTAATATTTGACTTGCGGCCTATGTCGCTGGACGATTTGGGTATTATTCCAACCTTAGAACGTTATATTTCTCACTTCAAGGCAAAGACAAAGGCTTCTGTTTATTTTGATGTCAAGGGGAACAGGGTATCTTTTGAATCTATAGACACAGAGCTTGCGATTTTCAGGGTTATTCAAGAGGCTCTCAACAATGCTTTTTATCACGGCGAACCCGATAAAATATGTATTGCTCTTATGTACAAGCCTGAGGCTAACCTTTTTGAAGCTACTATTTCAGATGACGGTAAAGGTTTCAATCCTGATGCTATGGTAGCTAATTATGCCAGCAAACAAAAGTTAGGTCTTCTTTCTATGCAGGAACGCATAGCCCTTAATGGAGGGCATCTCAAAATAGATTCTGCTCCAGGCAAGGGAACAGTTGTTTACTTTACTTTGCCTTTTATAAGGAGAAGCAATGTCTGAGTTGTCATTCAAGTGGCGAATTATTGTATTGTTTGCCATTTTTATAGTGATAACTAACTCTATCTTTGTTTTTGCAAGAATAAACTTGGAAAAAAATGCTTACATAGCAGAGCAAATTGAGCTGGCTTATTCCTTGGGCAAAATAATGCAAAAACCTGCTTTAACGCTTTTTCAAACTAATGACAGTCGTCCATTAGATGAAATAGTCACTGGCAGGATCGGCAAGATAGCTTCTCTCTATGTAACTGTTTATGACATAAACTGGTGGCGTATTTGGGGGGATTCTCCCCGCGTTCCTCATGAGGGCTTTCCAAAAATTGACAAGCTTCGCGGTGAAGAGTTGCGAGCTACTTCAGGGGATACTCTTTACGAGATAGTTATGCCTGTAAAAGATGGAGAAAAGGTTCTGGGGGCTTTAAGCGTGGGAGTTCCAAACTATGAAAACAAGGCTATAAACAAAAAGGTAGCTGAGTTTTCTTTGCTTTATGTTTCCAGTGTTGTTATTTCTCTTATGGTAATTTACGTGGCTTCTTTGTCTTTTATTAATCCTGTGGAAAAGCTTCTGGCTGCTTTTGAGGCTTTCAGTGCAGGTGAATATTCCGTCAGGGTGGATATTAAAGAAGATGGCTATTTTGGCGAGTTGGCAGCTTCATTCAACAATATGGCAAATAAGCTCCAAAGAGCTTTTCAACGTGAAGAAAGAGCTATAGAAAGTGAAAAGTGGGCTACAGTTGGCAAATTAGCTGCTTCAATAGCTCATGAGATTCGCAATCCTTTGGTTTCTATTCGCGGCTTGGTAGAGATAATAGGAGAAAGCGTAAGCGGAGATTTGAAAAACCATTCTCGGATAGTTATTCAGGAGGTGGATCGTCTTAATGGCGTGGTGAGCGGTCTTTTGAGCTTAGCTAGGCCTGAGAGGGCTAGTCTCAGAGATTGTGATATGAAGATTTTGGTATCAGAGTTGGTTTCTTTAATGCAGCATCAAGCTAAAAGCAAAAAGATAGAATTCTCAGTTGAGCTTCCTGAAGAATCTTGTATTGCAATGGCTGACGCGGAAAAAATAAAACAGGCCTTTATGAACCTTCTTTTAAATGCTTTTCAAGCAGCAGGTTCAAATGGAAGGGTTGATGTTCTTCTAACCTGCAGTCAGGAATCATGCGAGTTTAAGGTAAGCAATAGCGGCAAGCCTATACCTCCTGCAGTTCAAGAGCGCATGTTTACTGCTTTTTACACCACAAAGGCAAATGGAACCGGTCTAGGTTTGGCTATCACCAAGCAGATTATTGACCTTCACAACGGACGAATAGATTTTGTTTCTAATGATGATTTTACAACTTTTATTGTTATACTGAATATGAAAAATGAAAATACAAAAATCTGAAAAATTTAATATTTTAACTGTAGACGATGAAGATTCTGTTCTGTACACTTTGAATGCTGTGCTGAAGATGGACGGATACTTTATAGAAGGCGCCAAGTCGGGTGAAGAAGCTTATAAGCTTTTTAAAACTAACACCTATGATTTGGTGATAACCGATCTCACTATGCAGGGTATGAGCGGCTTGGAGTTGCTTGAACTTATACTAAAAGATGATCCTCAAGCATTAGTTATAATAATCACAGCTTATGGATCCGAAAGCATAGCGGTTGAAGCTATGAAAAAGGGAGCATATGATTATTTGCCAAAACCTTTTTCCAATGATGATCTGCGTCTTACTGTCAAGAGAGCTTTGGAGAAAAAGCAGCTGGAAAGGGAAAATAAGGCTCTGAGAGAAAAGTTAGGCCGTGGCACAGGCCAAAAGACCATGACTGGCAGCTCGGAAAAAATGCTGGAAATTTACGACATGATTGGCAAAGTGGCTCCTAATGATGTCACTGTGCTTATAACAGGTGAGTCAGGCACAGGGAAAGAACTTGTTGCAAAAGCTTTGCATGAAGGAAGCTCTCGCAAAGACATGCCGTTTGTTAAAGTAAATTGTGCTGCTTTGCCAGAAAATTTAATAGAAAGCGAACTTTTTGGCTATGAAAAGGGTGCCTTCACAGGAGCTATGGCACGTAAAGAAGGTAAGTTTAAAGTAGCCGACAAGGGTACAATATTTTTAGATGAAATCGCAGAGATGAACATGCAGACTCAAACAAAGCTTTTGAGGGTTCTTCAGGAGCGCGAATTTGAGAGAGTCGGCGGAAATACTTTGATTAAAGTGGATACTAGAGTTATAGCGGCGACTAACAGGAATTTGCCAGAGGCGATCTTGGCAGGAGAGTTCAGAGAAGACCTTTATTACAGGCTCAATATAATAAATATCCAGTTGCCTCCTTTAAGAGAGAGAGCAGCAGATATCCCAGCCTTGGTAGAAACATTTGTTAAAAGATTTTCTGAAAAATTCGAAAAAAAGCCTATGGAATTTAAAAAGTCTACGATAGAGGCTTTGATGAGGCATGATTGGCCTGGAAACGTCAGAGAATTGGAGAATCTGATAGAAAAAGTTGTGGTCTTGGATGATGAAGAAATATGTATTAAAGACTTGGAGCACAATCGGCTTCATCGAAACAATGTTGCTGAAACGAATCGTTACAACATTGAAATGGAGTATAAAGACGCTAAGTCTGAACTTTTATCCGATTTTGATTATGAGTATTTTAAAAACTTGATGGAGAAGTCAGACGGCAATATATCGGAAGCTGCGAGGATGGCTGGTATGCATCGGCGCAATTTGTACACTAAATTGAAGGAGTTGGGCTTATCCAGAGAAGATTTTTCTGGTTGATTTATTCTGCTTTTTCAAGTTCAAAACTGAATTTGCTGCCTTTTCCTTGCTCTGATTCTATTTCAAGAGTCGTGTTATGCAGTTTGAGTATCTCGGAAGAAACAGCCAACCCTATTCCGAGACCAGGTTGTTTATGCTCTTCTCCTTGATAAAAGGCTTTTGTAATAAATTTTAAATGCTTTTGTTCTATTCCTTTTCCTTGATCTTTAACTGAAACTTTTACTTGGCCTGATTCGGTTTTCTCTGCTGATAATTCAATCTGAGAACCATCAGCAGAAAACTTGATGGCATTGTCTAGCAGATTGGAAAGAACTAAATTTATAAGAGCGTAGTCGTAGTTAGCTTTTGGAAGGTTCTCTTCAATTTTTTTTACTAAAATAATTTGGCGTTTATTGAGTATAGGCTCAAAAGCATTGGCTATTGCTATGATGACAGGTCTGATAGCTTGTTTTTCAATAGTCGGCTTTATTTTTCCGGCTTCGAGTCTGAAATAATTTAATATTGAATTTATTATTCCATCTAATTTTGAAACGTTATCTAGAGTTATTTTTAAGGATTTTTTTTGTTGGTCTGTTAAAGCGCCTGTTTTTCCAGAGAGCATAAGTTCCAAATAGCCTGAAATAACAGCTAAAGGTGTCTTGAGCTCATGAGAAAGGAAGGTCAGGGTTCTGGATTTATGCTTGTCTATTTCGGTTAGCTCATCATGCTCTTTTTTATTCTCTATGTATTTGTAGAGAAAATAGAGGCTGATAAGCATTATCAGCAGAGTCAGATAGTATAAGACAAGGTGATCTCTGGCTGTCATCAGAAACCGCTTTGTTTGAGTTGCCTCAAAGCTTCTAAATCATTTCTTCTTCGTTGCATTAGGGACTTCCATTCTGGGGGAGTTCCTTCGTAAGCTGCTCTGTAGAGTGATTCTGCTTTTGCGAAGTCATATTTAGTCCTTGCCAAGGCAGCCATGCTGTGAGTTGTTTCGAGGATTGCATTAAGATCTGGGGAAGGCATTGATGTCAGTGAATTATAGGCTTCATCTAAATATTGTTCGGCCTTTTCTAAATTGTTGTCTCTTAATATCCAAATGTAGGCTATAGCATTTTTAAGGCGGGGAGTAGGATTTATGCTTTCAATAGCTTTGGATAATATTTTTAATGCTTCCTCTGGTTTGTTGTCTCTAAATGCTAATTCAGAAGCTAAAAGAGCGTACTCTTCAGTGTTTTTTATTTTTTGGTCTGTGACTTTCCCCAGCCAATCTCGTGCTTCTTGTTGCTGCTCTTCAAAGGCATATATAGCTGCTGCTTGAAGGGCGAACTTTGAGGCTTTATCTGTTTGGTTTATTTCCAGACAAGCTTTATGTAAAGTGCTTAAAACAAAAATCGCTTTTTCAGGTTCTCTGTCTCTCAAGTGCATTTTTGCTAATAGCTCGTATACTTCGGGAGCGTCTGTTTCATCTATGGCTTTTTGTATATAAAGACGGGAAGAGGGAAGATCTCCCTTTTCATGAAGCAATTTAGTAAGGAAGAGCTTAGAATTGAAAATTCCTGGGAAGGATTTGTCTAAGCGAAGCATTGCATCTTCTGCTTCATCTCTGTAGCCTAAATCCTTAAGAGCCAAAATTCTGGTTTTCACAGCCAAGAGGAGTTCCGGGTTTGCTATGAGAGCCTTTTCAGAAAGCTGTTTGGCTGTTTTGAAATACTCGCGGTAGTGGCTGTTGTATTCAGCTTTTGCCTTGAGACCTTCTGTGAGAGCTGTGTTGGCTTGATAAAGATATCTGAGGGCATCATATTCTGCTTTTAAAAGCTTTGGTGCCGTCATGTAGAAAGCAAAAGGAATTGCAAGCCAAAACAACGAGACAAAGGAAAAACTTTTTTTGAATTTGGTTTCTGGCAGAACTTCAGAAAGATGTATTACAAAGGTCAGCAATATTAAACCGTGTAAAGGAGTGAAAGGCAAAATATCTGTAAATAATGCAAGAAAAGACAAAAAGAGCAGTGCTATCATGCTGAATTTGGCATTTTCAAAAACATGAAAATTTCTGAAGGAAAGAGAAAAAATAAAGAAAAATACAAGAGTGATGGTAAGAAAACCTGTCAGTCCTGTTTCCGCTAGTATTCTTACAACGCTGTTGCCGCTGTTGCTAATAAATCTTTTGGGGAAGAGCTGTTCTGTTCTTGGTGGAATCTTCGCATTAATTTTTAATGGCATCTTGCCTATTCCTATACCGCTAATAGGATAAGCCTTGAAGTTTCTGATGCCCAAGTTTAAAAGAGAAAGTTTGATTGCTATGTACTTCTCTGAATCTGAGAGAGTTTTGTAGTTGCTCAATGGAAGTTTGCTCGCGGAATTGGCAGAAAATGAAAGCATAAAAATTACAAGAGTTGTAAAAACAGCTGCAGAGACTAGAGGATGTTTTTTTAACAGAGAGAAGATGGGCGATGTTTTTTCTGTTAGCAACCAATACAGGAAAAGTAAAAAGGCTACGGTCAAAATGGCAAGCCATCCGCCTGCAAGCGATATAGCTAAGATATAAATAAAGAATATAGGGAGAGCAAGGGATTTAAGAGGAGAGTTAGAAGGCAGACGCTTGAAAAAGAATTTTGCAGTGAATATTGCGGACAAAATCAAATAGGCTGTAAGGAAAAGCTGACTGTCTGCTTGCGTTGAAGGGGATGCAAAAATATTTGCGGGGTTGTGAAATGGAACTTTAGAGAGAGAATATCTGAATTGAGAAAAAGAGATAATTAAGCCATTTAGGCTGATAAGAGCTTCTAGGAGTGGCAAGAAGCTTTTTTTGGTGAAAAGCTTGAAAAAAAGAAGTAAAATCAGGGAGGAAAGTGCATAATATATTGCTGTTCTGCTGGAAAAACTGTCTGTTTTGCTGATATAGACAGTTAGGAGAACAAATAGAGAAAGAAAAATCTCGGATGCTGCAAAAGTGCCTTTTTTGGGCTGGTAGAAGAGGAAAAAAATTGCCATTATTGAGAGAGCAGACAATGCGGAAGCCAAAACTCCCTGTTTGCAGAAAAATGAAATAGGCGCTCCTGAAGCTACAAGTAATGGCATACTTGAATAAAGGGTAGCAAATATGGCTGTCAGAGCTAATAAAAGAAAATCAATTTTTTTCTTGGTCATGGCTGATATTATTGGGAAAGAAAAATTTCAGGTATTTGCAGTTTGTCGCCTATTTCTAAGGCAAACGATTCTATACTGCCTGCGTTTAGTTCAAGAGCATATTTAGCCAAGTTTGCTGATGTATACTGATCAAGCATATGGTCAGGCATACCATAGCCAGGCTGCATATTGGCCTTCATCTCAACTATCGTTAGTTTTTCAGAAAAAAAGATTATATCAAGAGGAATCTTGGTGTTTTTCATCCAGAAGGCGAGTCTTTGTGGATAGGTATAAACAAAAAGCATGCCTTCGTTATGTTTTATTTTATCTCGGTACATCAGACCTTTTCGTTTTTCTTCAAAGGTTTTTGCCAACATAATATCAAGGTCGTGTCCTTTTAGGGTAGCTTGAACTATTGGCAGAGTCTGAGGAACTTCAATGGGCAGGGCAGGGGAGTTCTGCTGTGTGAGATTGTCGGTTTGAGATATATTAGCGGAAGAGTTGCTTGGTTCGGAGCTTGATGAGCAACTTACAGAAAAAAATGACAGAGTTAAAATTGTTGCTATAAAAAATTTATTTTTCACTGCAAACCGAGTTTAGTATTCAATCTGAAAACAGCTTGATTTATTTCTTCAGCTGTATCCATAGCTAATATTGGCTCTACAAGCTTTTTGAGATTGTAGAGATCGCTGTTTCTTACGACATGTTTTACAGCTGGTATAAGAATGGAGTTCATTGAAAAAGATTCAAGTCCGAGACCGAGCAGCAGAGGGGCAAATCTTGAGTCGCCTGCCAGTTCTCCGCAAAGAGAAACATCTATATTCGCTTTTTTTGCGACATCTATCACATGTTTAATGAGCTTTAATACGGCAGGACTGGTTTGCTGATAAAGGTGGGAGACCTTTGAATTGGTACGGTCAACAGCAAGGGTGTATTGTGTAAGGTCGTTGCTTCCTATAGAGAAAAACTCTACTTCTTTGGCGAACTTTTCAGCTAAAAGAGCTGCTGCTGGGGTTTCTATCATCATGCCTGTCTTTATATGGGATGCGGCCCTAAGTCCTTCGTTTATAAGTTCTTCATGACACTCATGGAGCAAGGCTTTGGCATCACGAAGCTCAGTCAGATTGGAAATCATAGGAAACATGAGTCTTATTTGACCTTCCGGCAAAATGCCAGAAAGGCGCAATATAGCTCTGAGTTGAGTTTTAAACATATCCTTTTGGTCTAAGGTAACTCTGATGGCTCTCCAACCAAGTTCCGGGTTTCGTTCAAGTGAATCTCCTAAGGCATAGGAAACTTTGTCGCCGCCTATATCGCATGTTCTGAATGTCAGTTCACCATGTCCAAAACGCTTGGCTATAGTGGCATAGGCTTGGAAAAGTTCCTCTTCTGTGGGAAGCTTTTGTTTGCCGACGTAGGCAAACTCTGTTCTGAAAAGGCCAATGCTTTCTGCTTTATTGGCAAGAGCCAAGTCTACGTCGCTCAGCTGGCCAATGTTGGCTGATAGCATAATAGGGACACCGTCCAATGAAACGGATGGTTCGCCCGCCATCTCTTGAATATGGGCTTGTCTTTGTTGCCAAGCTTTTATGGCATTTTTATACTTTATTTTGAGCTCATCATCAGGTTCAAAGATTATTTGCTCAGAGACGCTGTCAATAATGGCTATAGCACCTTCTCTGGCCTTTTCCATCAAGCCTTCTACCTGAATCAGAGTTGGAATGCCTAATGTTCTGGCCATAATGGCGGCGTGAGATGTCGGAGTTCCGTCTTCTATGGCTATTCCAAGAATGTTAGCGGGTTCAAATGAAGCCATTTCGGATGGAGTCAGGTCTTCTGCTACTATAATGACTCCTCCGTTTGTTTCAGGCTCACCGCTCATTTGAGGAGTGCCTTGGCAATGCTTCATTAAACGTTTTCCGACATCCATAATGTCGATAGCTTTGCCTTGGAATTGAGGGTCAGGCAGATTTCTGAAAAAGTTGCTATAGTTTTGGATAACCGAGCTTATTGCAGTATAGGCATCCTGGGACTGTTGACTTATGCGTTTAAAAATCTCCTCTTTGAGATCCGGATCATCTAAAAGAGTTAAGTGTGCCTGAAAAATGCTTGTTATTTCTATGCTGCTCTTAATTTGCGGGAGCATCAATAGACGGCTGATCTCTTGCCTGGAAAGCTCAAGAGCCATTTCAACCTTTTCAATTTCTTGCTGCGGGGAAAAGGTTTCCTGAGGGGGAGGAAGTTGCTCCTCAAACTTAAATTGCTTGAGGCGGTAGATTTGCCCTACGGCGTACCCTGGTGATATAGCTAAGCCCTTCACTATAAAAACCTTGAAATTAAAGTGGCGTTATCCTATCATTTCACTGCTGTCTTATCAAGTTTTATTTTTGCCTGACAGGGTACAGTTTAATTTTTGGAGTTATTATGAAAATATTGCTTTCAAACGACGACGGCATATCCGCCAGCGGAATAAGGACCATAGCCAATTATCTTAGGGAGCTTGGAGAGCTCGTTGTGGTAGCTCCGCATAAAGAGAGAAGCGCCATGAGCAGCGCTTTGACTTTGCATGACCCGCTCAGGGTTCAAGAGCACGATTTTGAAATGGAGGGTGTAACAGCATATTCTGTTAGCGGTACGCCTGCTGATTGTGTGAAAATAGCTCTTGCAAATATATTGAAGCAAAAGCCAGACTTGATTGTCAGCGGTATAAATCGCGGCGGAAATATGGCTGATGATGTTATATATTCAGGAACAGTAGGGGCTGCCTTGGAAGGCGCTTTTAAAAATATTCTTTCCGTAGCTCTTTCTTTAAGTACAGGCGACAAGTCTCCGGATTTTGAGCCTGCTGCCAGGATTTCTGTTAAGTGCATAAAAGAGATACTTAAAGCAGACTTGCCTAAGCATGTGGCTTACAGCATAAATGTTCCTCAGATCCCGGAAGAGAATGTCAAAGGTCTTATGGTTACTAGAACAGGTAAGCTGGATTATGGCGAACATTATGAAAAGAGAATTGACCCTAGGGGCAACAGTTGGTTTTGGGCAGCAGGAAAACCTGAAATAGTAGACTATACATCTGATTTGGATGTGGTTGCTGTGCGTGACGGCTATGTTTCCATTACGCCTTTGTTGCCCGATATGACTTCATTGGAGCATTTGCAAACTTTAAGAGATCTTTTTGATGATTCCTTTAAACTTTAAATATAATGTTTAATACACCGCAATATAGAGAGTTAGAGACTTTTGTTCGCAGCCAAGACTTTTGGAGGGATTGTGAGCTGCTTTGGAAGACTGAGACTGGTTCGACTAATGATGACTTGAAACTTATTCTCTCAGAAATTCCAGAGTATAGACAGCATCTTCTCTTAGCAGAACATCAAACAGCTGGCAAGGGACAGCTGGGGCGTAAGTGGCATTCCGAAGCGCAACAGTCTCTTACCTTTTCTTTTAGTCGGATGGTTAATCTTTCGGAGAATGATTTTCCTCTCTCGCTTTTTACAGGAGTTGCTATTATGAGGGCTCTGGACAAAGCTGGGGGGGATTTATCCGACGTTTGGCTTAAGTGGCCCAATGATGTGTGGATAGGCAAACGGAAGTTTTCCGGTGTTCTGGTTGAAGTTGTACATTCTATGACTTTGTCAGCTGCCGTTGTTGGTTTAGGGGCTAATATTATGCCTATGCACGGCTTTGCGGATTCGGCTTCTTTGCAGGAGATACTGCCAAGCTTCGGAAAAATTGATTTTTTGAAAGCTTTTCTGCGTGCATTTGCTGATTTGTATGCTGTTGCTCCTGTTGATTTGGCGGCTTTATGGAAATCTTATGCCGGGAACTTCTGGAAAGCTGATCTTGAAATCACTGACCACTCTACTGGTGAGATAAAAAGAGCCAGAGCGAAAGACTTGTCTTCGGATGGAACTTTAATAGTTGATATAAAAGGAAAACCGGCTCGTATAACTTCTGCTAGCATACGGCCGGTTTTTGCTTGATCTTTTAAGTTTCAGTTATCTGCGATAGCTGTCTGATTCCATTGTTCTAGCATCAAAGTCCATAGGTATTACAGGGACTGCGACCTGAAGAATTTTCTTCTGTGTGCCGCCTTCGTTTGTATATACATTTACAAAATAGTCTGTTTTCGAAGGAACACGGAATATATGTCTGTATCTTTTGAGTTCGTCGCCTGATATTGGCTGGCTTTCTCCCTTTTCGTCTGTCACTGTCATTACGAAGTCGTCTAGGTGCAGACCATCCAATATTTCTAAGGTGATTTTAACTCTAGTGTCTTCGGGTATTTCAAAGTCATCGAGAGTCAGCTCCTGGGCTTGAGGAACTGTTTCATCTGCGGCGAATGGGGCTTCAGTGAAGTCTATTGGGTGTTGTATGACAAGTTGTACGGAAGGTGCAGGGAGAGCAGGGGGGGCAATCTCGGCAGGAGGAAGGGGAGGAGCTTCTTCGGCAGGTTCGTCTTCAATGGTTGTTTCGTCTACATCTCTGTTGCCAGGATCTTTGGGATCCGTTTTAGGCTTCGCTTGAGGAGGCAGTTTTGCGATTTCCGGAGATTTGGTGACAGGTTGAGGCTGTGTCTGCGGTGTGGCTGGAGGAGTGGTTTCAGCCTTCTTGACAGGTTCTTCGATGGCTGACTGAGGTTTTTCATCCTTTTTGAGACCGGTTCCGAAAGCGCCTTCATCGAAAGAGTCTTTTATGACAAACTTGCCTGTTTTGGGATCTTGAGAAATTTTTATAGTATAACCGGCAGCAGCTGCGGCATGGCCCGCTGTGTGGGCAGATGTGGCTTTGAAGCCTTCTCTCATAGTTGCAAGGGATTCTTTGACTTTATCAGAGAGTTGTTGTGCTGTTTCGCTTCCATCTGAAGTGGAGGAATATTTTTCGTCTACTTTGGAAATATCTCCTGATACTCCGTCTTTGCCTACGTTTTTCTGTTGTTCTCTCCAAGCTGCAATTTCTTGTTCAACATACTCATGCATTCTTTTGTCATATTCGGCTCTGCGTTTCTCAGCAGCAGCTCTCGCTTCTTCAAAAGAATCAAACTCTAATTCGACTGCGTAGGCTCCCGTGGTAAGGGAAAAGAGAAAAATGAAAAGAACCATGCAGATTGCACGACAAACTGTTTTTCTGCTCATATTAACTCTCCGTTTTTTATCTCTAATATAAGAATAACTTAAAAAGGAGTAACCCGCCATAGTACATAAATAATACCTGAATTTTTCTATTAAAGTTTTTAAATTTGTGCCAGAATTGCTATCTTGCAATGGTAATAATACTGTGCTAGAGTTAAAAGTCTGTGAATACAAATCAATTTGCCCTCTTTCTGGACTCTTAACAGGACGGCAATAAATCGATATACGGGGAGCCTTATGAATCCGGATACCAACGAAGTCAGCAATGAATTTTTTAAAAAATTAAACCAGCAGATTGTTCAAAAAGACAACCTGATTAAGCTGTTGCAGCTTCAAATACGAAATCTTAAAAACCAAATTGATGCTTCTACAGCTGATTCTGCTCAGATTGAGGAACTTAAATCTCAGCTGGAGTCGAAAGCCTCAGATATCGAATCTCTTCAAACAGAGCTTTCTGAACAGAAAAAAATGTTCAGTGATTTTGAAAACGAAAAAAACAGCCAAGTAGAAGAATTGAGCAGATTGCTTGAAGAACATCAATCTGACTCTTCGGCAGGTGTTGATGCAGGTTTGGAAGAAGAAAATCAACAGCTTATGGCCGAAGCCATAAAAAAAGACGAAAGAATATCAGATCTCTCAGATGAACTTGCGTCCATAAAAGATGAGCTGAAAGACCAAGCTCAAAAACTTAAAGATAAAGATCAGGAATTAAAAAACAGCCTTCAGGATTTTGAGGAGGAGCGAAAACGTTTCCTGCAAGATATTGAAGCCCTTAAGAGACAATCTGATGATGCAGACGAAACTCATATGGCAGAGCTTGCCAGCGAAAACGCCCTGCTTGAAAGTCGCGTTAAAGAGCTTGAGACTGAACTGAATAACTTGGAAAAACAATCTGAAGAAAATTCCAGCTTGAAAGAACAAGTAGCGAATCTCAAGACTGAAGCTGCCACCTATGTTGAAGCTGCTATGAAACTCACAGCTTTGGAAACAGAGAGAGAACGTTTGTCAGCTGAACTTCTTGAATATAAAAAGGAAGGAAAGCAGCTTGATGCGATGCATTCAGAAATTGTTTCTTTACGCAGTTCCCTGCATGAAAAAGAATCTGAAATTGCAACCTATGAAGAGCGGCTTAGAAACTTCGAAAATCAGAGTGCTGGCCTGCTTTCTGTTGAATCCGCAGCTGAAATAGAAGATTTAACAAGCCAAGTAGCCGACCAGCTGCTTGCAATTCAGAATTTTGAAACGGCTGTTTCGGAATCCAAAGCTCAAATAGAAGAGCAAAAAGAGGAAATTGAACGTTTAAGGGAGACTTTAAGAGCCTACACCGCAACTGCTTCCGAAGAAAGACCAATAGATCTGGATAGTGAAAGCGAGCTTGTAACAGGACTTATAGACTTTTTTGACGGTCTTGAAGCTATAATCAAAAAGAATCCTATACCAGAGCTTCAGGCTTTGCACCAGAGACTTCTTGATAGGCTTATAATGCCCAACCGCATATCTTCCATGGAAGTGATTTCGGAAACTTTTGATCCCTCTAAGCACTTTGCAACTGACTATTTCCGTTCAGACAAGTTCCCTGAAAAATGTATAGTTTTTGAAGTTGAGAAGGGTTATTTGAAAGGCGAGAGAGTTATTAAAAAAGCTGGAGTATGGGTGGTTCAAAACCTTTATGAATGCCCAAGCTGCGGTACGATGCAGACTAAAAACGAAAGCAAGTATTGCCATATGTGCGGCACTAAGATTACTGCTCCCAATGGTCTCTCTGTTGACAGCCTGCCCGAATTCGAGCCCAAAGCGGCGACCTATAAAGGCTTTGCCGATAGAGCTTTGCGTGATGGAGATATTGATAGGGCGAAAGAATACATTCTTGAGGGTCTCGATATAGATGGCAAGAATGTTCCTCTCTTGGTAAATCTCGCAGATATACATCAGCGTAATTCTGAATTCCAAGAGGCTCGCGACACTTTGTCTTTGGCATATTCGCTTAAACCGGATGCAAAAATCAAAACAAAAATCGACGATCTTGAAACCAGACTCAGCATATTCAGTCAGGCGAAGAGTCTCAAACTTTCAGCAGAAGAGTTTGATAAGCTGCTTGACCTTATACAGAAATAACAGCTCGTCAACTGAAAGACTTTATCAGCTGACGACAGCTCAGATAAAGGTGTCATAAAAAATGTCAGAAGAAAAATTAACCGCCTCTTTGCCAAAAGCTTATGATCCTGCTGTAACAGAGCAAGATTTGTATCGTGAATGGGAGGAGGCTGGCTGTTTCAAGGCTGATCCTCTTTCTGAAAAAACTCCCTATACTATTGTAATACCGCCCCCTAACGTGACAGGAAAACTCACTGTTGGGCACGTTTTGAATAATACGCTTCAAGATATTCTTATAAGATATCACCGAATGAAGGGTGAAGAGGCTTTTTGGCTTCCAGGCACCGATCACGCTGGTATTGCCACTCAAAACGTCGTAGAAAGAGAGTTGGCTACGAAAAAAATAACCAGGCATGATCTTGGCAGAGAAAAATTTCTTGAGCATGTCTGGAACTGGAAAGAAAAATACGGCGGCATTATTCTCAAACAGCTTAGAAGACTAGGCTGTTCCTGCGACTGGACAGCAGAGCGCTTTACTATGGATGAAGGCTTGAGCGATGCAGTTAAAAAATGCTTTGTAAAGCTTTATGATGACGGTCTGATTTATAAGGGCAAATATATTATTAACTGGTGTCCTCGCTGCAAAACAGCTCTTTCCGATGAAGAAAAAATACCTCAGGATACCAAAGGCAGCCTGTGGCATATCAAATATCCATTTAAAGACGGCAGCGGCTACCTGATAGTGGCTACAACCCGTCCTGAGACCATGCTGGGCGATACAGCTGTAGCTGTGCATCCCGACGATCCGCGATATAAAGATCTTATAGGCAAAAGCATTCTTTTGCCTTTGATGAACCGCGAGATTCCTTTAATAGCTGATGAGTATGTCGACAAAGATTTTGGCAGCGGAGCTGTCAAAATGACTCCTGCTCATGATCCGAATGACTTTGAAATAGGCAAAAGACATAATCTGGAGCAAATAGTTGTTATAGATGAATCAGGCATAATGAATGAAAATGCCGGACAATTTAAAGGATTGGACAGATTTAAAGCCAGAGAGGCTGTCATAGCAGCTTTGGAAGAGCAGGGGCTCTTGGAGAAAATTGAACCTCATGAATTAGCAGTCGGCCACTGTGAAAGATGCAAGACCGTAATAGAACCTTATCTTTCCGAACAGTGGTTTGTTAAAATGAAACCTTTAGCTGAGCCCGCAATTAAAGCTTACAAAGACGGAACCCTTTCATTTGTTCCTGACAGATGGGGCAGTGTCTATCTTCACTGGATGGAGAATATAAGAGACTGGTGTATAAGCCGTCAGCTTTGGTGGGGACACCAAATTCCTGCATATACCTGCTCCAAATGTTCTCATGTGCAAGTAGCTGAAAATGCCCCTGAGAAATGTTCCAAATGCGGAGCCTCACAGGAATTTATAGAACAGGACTCAGACGTTCTGGACACTTGGTTCTCTTCATGGCTCTGGTCTTTCTCTACAATGGGCTGGCCTGAAAAAACGCCGATGCTTGATAAGTTTTATCCGACAACGGCTTTGGTTACTGGCCCTGATATTATATTCTTCTGGGTCGCTAGAATGGTTATGGCCGGTTATTACTTTACAGGCGAATGTCCCTTCGACAGCGTATATTTTACCAGCATTATAAGAGATCTTAAGGGCAGGAAAATGAGCAAGTCGCTTGGCAATAGCCCTGATCCTATAGATATAATGGATGATTATGGCGCCGATGCTTTAAGATATACCATGGTGGCTTTGGCTCCTATAGGTCAGGATGTCAGGTTTGCCGCCGAGCAATGCGAAATGGGGCGTAACTTCGCTAATAAGCTTTGGAACGCTGCCAGGTTTGTTCTGATGAATGTTGAGGATATGGAACTCTCTGTTTTGGAAGATTATCCTGAAAATCTCTCTGAGACAGATCGTTGGATAATTTCTAGGCTGCACAGCACAATAGCTCATGTGGAACATTGTCTTAAGCCTACGGAATACAGATTCAATGATGCTATAAAGAGTATTTATGAGTTCGTTTGGAATGATTTCTGTGACTGGTATTTGGAGATCTCCAAAAAGGCTCTTTATGGTTCTGATGCTGATTTAAAACGAAATACGGCCTTAGTTCTCCTGAAGGTATTAGATTCAGCCCTCAAGGTTCTTCATCCCTTTATGCCTTTTGTTACAGAAACTCTCTGGCGAAAAATTCCAGGAAATTCTGGTTTCCTGATGACTGGTTCTTTCCCTGAATATGATGCAAACCTTGTTTCCCCTGAAACAGAAGAAAAGGTTGGCAAAATGATGCAGTTTGTAAGAACTGTCAGAAATCTAAGAGCTTCAGCAAATGTGCCGCCTTCCAGAAAGGTAACAGTAAGAGCTGTTGCCAGCGACCTGAATAATGCGGTTGTTGAAAACTTTGGCGATTTGGTTAAGAGTCTTGCCGGAGTGGAACACTTAGAAATAACTGATTCCAAGCCTGAAGGACATCTGGTCGGCTTAGTAGACTCTTCGGTTGTTTGTATGGAACTGAAAGGGCTTATAGATGTAGAAAAAGAGCTTGCCCGTGTTGAAAAAGAAATCGAAAACACCGAGAAAAGCATGGCCAAGATTGCCGGAAAGCTTGAAAATAAGCAATTTATAGAAAGGGCGCCGGCTGATATAGTAGAAAAAGTAAAAGAAGACGTTGAAGTTTATAAGCAACAACTGGAAAAACTCTACGAATACAAGAATGAAATAGGAAGTATCTAACTATGAGGTTTGAATATACACCTAACGAACAGCTGACGATCTTGTCCAAGGGTACGGAGCAAATAGTTTCAAATGAAGATTTTGTTCAGAAGCTGGCTCAATCATATGTCACAGGTAAGCCTCTGACGATTAAATTGGGAGCTGACCCTTCTGCTCCGGATCTGCATTTGGGGCATACCGTTGTATTGAGGAAACTAAGACAGTTTCAAGACTTGGGTCATGACGTAGTTTTCATTATAGGCGATTTCACAGGCAGAATCGGTGACCCAAGCGGCAAAAGTAAAACCAGAACAGCTCTGACTGTAGAAGAAGTAAGGAGCAATGCTGAAACTTACAAAAATCAAGTCGGCAAAATATTGGATCTGGACAAGGTTAGGATAGAGTTCAACTCTTCTTGGTTGCAGGTTATGAATTTGGCCGATACCTTGCAACTTGCCTCTACCTATACTGTAGCCAGAATGCTGGAGCGCGATGACTTTGAAAAAAGATATAAAAATCAGGTTCCTATAACCATTACAGAGTTTTTCTATCCTCTTTTGCAGGGTTACGACTCAGTAGCTATTAATGCGGATGTTGAATTGGGCGGTCAAGATCAGACTTTTAACCTCCTTGTCGGAAGGGAGTTGCAAAGAGCTTATGGGCAAGAGCCCCAAATAACCATGACTTTCCCGCTTCTTGAAGGCTTGGATGGCAAAGAGAAGATGTCCAAGAGTTTGGGCAATTATGTCGGTATTTCGGATACTCCGAAGGATATGTACGGAAAACTTCTTTCAATTCCTGATAATCTAATGCCCAAATACTTCAGGTTGCTCACAGATCTTCCTGAAGAGGAAATAAAGAGTCTGACGAAGCAAATGGAAGATGAGCCTAAGCAAGTCAAAATGCGACTTGCTAGAGAAATTGTAACTGAATACTACGATAAAGAAACAGCTCAGCATGCAGAAGACGAGTTTGAGAATATTTTCGGCAAGTCTGGCGACGGTTTGCCCGATGAGATTGAAATAGTCTCCTTGACCGCTTCCGCAGAGGGAGTGCCTCTCCAAAAGCTTTTGGTTGAATCTGGCTTGCTTGATAGCGGTTCGGAAGCGAGAAGAATGATTAAGCAGGGAGCTGTAAAGGTTGATCAGCAAAAAGTTGAAGACGGCATGAAGATGTTTGTGCCTGGCGATTCAGTTCTTTTGCAAGTAGGCAAAAGAAAATTTAAGCAGGTAGCGCTTACAGAATAAAGATAAAGACTGTTTAGGAGCAAAATAATGTCACAGATCAAGTTAAAGCTGCCCGATGGACAGTTTTTGGATGTAAAAAAAGGCAATACAGTGCTGGATGTTGCCGAGCAGATAGGCTCCGGTTTGGCAAAGGTTGCCATAGCCGGCAAAGTTGATGGAGTTCTTACAGACCTGAGAACTCCTTTATTGCAAGATGCTGATTTTGAAGTGGTAACCAAAAAATCGGATGAGGCTCTGGAAGTTTACCGCCACTCTATGGCACATATAATGGCTTATGCGGTACAGAAAAAATATCCGGATGCAAAGTTTGGAATAGGTCCTTCTATTGAAAACGGCTTCTATTATGACTTTGATCTTCCCGCAAAGATCACTGCAGATGATTTTGAAGAAATTGAGTCTTCAATGCAGGAAATCATTAAAGCTAATTTGCCTTTTGAAAGAAAAGAACTGACAAAAGAAGAAGCTTTGGACTTTTTCGAGAAAAAAGGCCAGAAATATAAAGTAGAACTTATTAGAGAACTTGAAGACCAGCCTATTACAATTTTCAGATTAGGCGATTTCGTTGATCTTTGCCGCGGACCTCACATGAAAAGCTCGGGCGAAATATCGGCATTTAAGCTCTTAAGCGTGGCAGGTTCCTATTGGCGCGGCGATGAAAAACGTGAAATGCTGCAAAGGGTTTATGGCACTTCTTTTAGAACTCCAAAGGAGCTCAAAGCTCACCTTGATATGCTGGAAGAAGCAAAAAAGCGAGATCATCGCAAACTTTCCAAAGAGCTTGGACTCTTCTCTACTCATGAAGAAATAGGTCCTGGTCTTATCATTTGGCATCCAAACGCATCAAGAATCAGACATGTGATAGAAGCCTATTGGAAAGAACAGCATTATAAACATGGCTATGAGCTTCTTTATACTCCTCATATCGGCCAGTCTGTTCTTTGGGAAACCAGCGGACACTTGAATTACTATCAAGATTCTATGTACAGTCCTATTGATATAGACGGAGCCAATTATTATCTCAAGCCTATGAACTGTCCCTTCCACATTATGGCCTACAAGTCTGAACTGAGATCTTATCGTGATTTGCCGCTCAGATGGGCAGAGCTGGGCACAGTGTACAGATATGAGAAAAGCGGCGTTTTGCATGGAACAATGCGTGTCAGGGGCTTTACGCAAGACGATGCGCATATTTTCTGCACTCCTGAGCAGATGGCCGGTGAAATCCGCGAGATTTTGCGTTTCAGCTTGAGCCTTTGGAGAGCGTTTGGCTTCAGTGAAATAAAAGCTTATTTGGCTACAAAGCCTGCCAAGGCAGCCGGCAAAGACAATGAAAAATGGGAACAGGCTACAGAGGCTCTCAAGAATGCTATAATAGCTGAAGGTCTTGATTGGGAAGTGGACGAAGGCGGCGGCGCTTTTTACGGTCCGAAAATAGACCTCAAAATACGTGATGCTCTGGGCAGAGAATGGCAAATGACTACTGTTCAGTTTGACTGGAATCTGACGGAGCGATTTGATATGACTTATATAGGAGCGGATGGAGAAAAGCATCGCCCCTATATGATTCACCGTGCTTTGCTCGGTTCGCTCGAAAGATTTTTCGGTGTCCTTACAGAGCATTATGCGGGAGCTTTTCCGCCTTGGCTTGCGCCTGTTCAGGCGGTAGTTTTGCCCATTGCCGATGTTCATATCCCTTATGCAGAAAAAGTCCTTGCAAAACTTCGCAATGCTGGTATTAGAGCTTCAATTGATACATCAGATGATAAAATAGGTTACAGAATCAGACAGGCTCAGCTGAAAAAAATACCTTTTATGATTATTCTTGGAGCGGAAGAAGCCGAAGAAGATAAAGTGACTGTTCGCTATAGAAATGGCGAAAATAAAAAGATGCTGGATCTTAATGAATTCATAGATTCAGTAGAATGGCGAAAAGCAGATATCTGATAGTAATAAAGATAGAATTACATTTTGAAGCCAGTTTATAACTGGCTTCAAAATGAGTTAAGAGAGGTTGTTTTGAGGTTAGCAAAAACTTGGGTTGCTCTGGTTGCTGCAATTTTTTTGTTCTTTGCTTTGCCAATTTCTGCTCAAGGGCAGATGACTGTTCCCGAAGCCTATATGGCGAAGGCAGAGGCACAAATAAGCAACGGCGAGCTTTTTGAAGCAGTAAGCACATTTCAGGAAGCTCTTGAAAAATATCCCGAGCACATAAATCTCAACATTAGTGCCGTGGTTTTTTATGTTGATTACCACGTGCAGATGGAAAACTTCCGACAAGAAGCTCTTAGGCTTATATCAAATCTTTATGACAGGAAAGAACAGCTGACAAAGCCTCAGCTTTACAGGCTCGCTCTCTGCAAGGCCAAGATAGCTTTGGCAGTTGAGGCCTATGCCGAAGCAGGAGATTATTATGCAAAAGCAGTTGAGATTTTTCCCAACTCTGATTCTGCAAGACTGCGATTGGCGGCCTTAAAGCTTTACTTAGGTAAAAGAGAAGAAGCAGGGGATATGCTTCTCTCAATGAAGGATGTTGGCCGAATCAATTCGCCTGAAGATTTCAGGCTTCATTACTTTATGAATTGCAATGTGGGCAATTTCTCTTTGGCTTATGATTCTCTCCAATGTCTTTCAGATGCTGCTTTAAAATCTCGTGGTTCTAAGCCTTCGCTGAAAGCTCGAATTTTCTGGCAACCGCCATTGAAATTTGTCATTTTTATGCCGATTTCGCTTAAAGGAATCCCTGCTTTTCTTTTGTGGGCAGTTCTTTTCATTACTTTGGCTGCAGCTGTAAAACCCTTAGCCTCAAGATATTCATTCAAATATGCTTTAGGATTTGTTTTTACGGCTACTATTTTTTCATTTGCTTGCACTCAGCTGATCGAGAAGCCAATGATTCTGGCTATGTTAAGTGATGATTTCAATCTCTATAGCCTTAGCTGGATCCTTCCGAAGCTCCTCTTGGCTAATCTCTTTATGAGCGTGGCTCTTTTCCTCGTTTTTCCTGCTTTTTCAAAACTGCCTGGCAGGTTTAGACCGCGAGATTATGAACTTTACGGTATTTGGTATTTTTCAATTTCATTTATAGCTTTTGCGCTTGTTTTCCAAAGCAGAATTCCTGCAAAATGGTCTATTCCTCTTTCTCTTATTATTCTGCTTTTTGCCAGTATTTTTGCTCAATATGTTCCGCTTGGGCGATTTGTTTTTTTCAAGACTTTTTCCCTGTTCGGACTCTCTAATCTTTTTGAGTTTTCCTCTGCGAAAACCAAAGAGAAAAATCTTTCTCTGACTGAAATCAAAATTTTGGAATCCAAGGCGGAAGAATTTTTGGAGCAGGACAATTATCATGAAGTTGAATCTATAGCCGCCAGAGTTTTCTTGGAAGTTCCTCCTGAGAGTTTTCCAGGTCTTTGGCGAACTTATTTTATTTCCCTCTTGGCTTCTTTTAAATTTGATGACGCTGCTAAAACTATAGATGACTATCATAAGGCTTTTCTTTCTGTTCCTTTGGGTAAGCTGGGATATCTTTATAAGGCCTTTTTAGCTACAGAGGAAGGCGATTATTCTACCGCTTTAAAAATTCTGAAAACTTTTTCGGAGAAAATTCTTTCTGACTTTTCAAAGGACGATGTAGCGGTATATTTATTGGCTTTTTCCCGTTGTATGATATCTATGAAAGAGAATGTTCAAGCCAGCATAGAACTTGATAGAGCTTACAATATGGCCAAATTGCCATTTTTGAAGGCTTTTGCATTGGCTGAGCTGGCTAGGCTGAATAGGCGCATGAATGCTTCTGAGGCGATAAAAACCTGTCTTGCAAAGTTTGATAACTTACGCGGCGGAGAAAACACTAGAGCTTTCCGAGCAACTGTGGAGTCCATTTCTTTTGATGCCGCAAATGACGATGAAAAAGCTTTGGAAGCTGCGGCTTATGCATACAAAAATAATATCAGCAATGATTTTGCTCTACTTTGGCACGGTACACTTCTAGCCAGGGCTAAGAAAACAGATGAGGCGGAAAACCTTCTTGCTCGTATGAATGCAAAGGGAAGATATGCTCATGATTTGTTGGCTGTGATAGTAGGACAGGCTGCTACCTGATAGATGCCTTTTAGAAAAAGAAAACAACCTGGAGGCTCTTCCCGCATAATTGAGTTTCTTACTCTGGTAGTCAGTTGTGTGGTTATTTTACTCGCTTATTGGATTTTTGCTGGGAAAATTCCCAAGAAATTCACAGCCTATTATTCATATTTTTATATTTTTGCAATAATAGCTGTTTTAGGAATTTTAGGGGAACAGCTTGCTATCACAATTGTATCATTTATTTTGCCTCTGCTTTTGGGGGCGCTTACTTATGTTCTGAAATTTAAGCCGGCTATTTTCCCTGTTGAACGTTGGGGTGAATCCTATTCCGTATTGGTTGTTTTCTCGGCCTGCTTTATTCCTTATCTTTATTATAAGCTTGAACTTTATAAACAAGTAGGAGGCGGTGGGGAGAAAGGCGGCGGAGCTCTGAAAACCAGAATTGATCCTAAAGAAGCCGCCAAATACAAAGAGGCGGAAAAAAAGCGTCAGCAAGAAGCAAGAGAGCTGAAAGTAGAGCCTGCTAAAGGCAAGTCTAAAGAAAGTTCTGACAAAGAAGCGCTTGCCAAAAAGGCGGAAGCGGAAAAAGATGAGACTCCCGAAGAGCGCATGGCCAGAGAAATTTCTGAGATGCGCGAAGAGCTGAACAGGCGTTCTATGAAGTTGACGACAACTCTTATGAGAATAAAGCTCTTGGCAAAAAGTCTTAATAGGGATCAGGTGTTTGAAAACACAATAGAAGTTATAGCTAAGGGGCTTTCGGCAACCAGACTTCAGCTATTATTGAACGACGAAGAAAATAAGCGTTTTTTGATAGTTAAGGCTTATGGTATGCAATATAAAGAATACAAAGACATGCAGATTCCTCATAATGAGATTTCTATGATTACTTATCTTCTTGGGCAAGAGATCAATGAAATTACGGGAGGGATGGGAGTTCTTGGTTATAAAGAGTGCGAAATGGATCCGCGAACTAAAGGCTTGGTCGGGATGGGCACGGTCAAAACTCTGCTTGCTGCCCCTATTTACATGGACAGCAAATTATTTGCTGTAGTCAACGTAGAAAAAATGCAAAATCCAGATTATACAAGAGATGATCAGTCTTTGATGGCGACTTGCACAGATGTCGCCGGTCTTGCAATGAAAAATGCAAAGCTTTACGCAGCTACTCTTGATGACTTGGTTTCAACTAAAAAACTGAGTGAAGAACAGTTGGCTGAGAATGAAAAAATAAAGGACAGCTTGAACAGAATTGTTTCTCCTAGTATTGCAGACTTGATTTTAGCGGATCCGTCAGCTCTGAGATTGGGCGGAAGAAAAACAGAGATCTCTATATTTTTCTCAGATATCCGAGGTTTTACTCAAATGTCTGAAAGTATGGACCCGGAAGATATACTTGATCAGCTGAACTTCTATTTTACCAGGATGACCGATATTTTAATGGAATTGGAAGGAACTCTTGACAAGTATGTCGGCGACGAACTTATGGCGCTTTTCGGAGCTCCGGTGAGACGTGAGGATGACCATATCAGAGCTGTGTATTGTGCAATAAGGATGATGGAAGCATTGCGGATAATGCAGGAAATATGGAAAAGGGAAAATAAGCCAGTTATGGAAATTGGCATAGGCATAAATACTGGGGAAGTTATTGCTGGCTATATGGGAAGTGAGAAGCAGCTTTCGTATACAGTAATTGGTGATAATGTGAACTTGGCAAGTCGTATTATGTCAATTGCAGAAGGTATGGAAATTTTAATAACTAGGGCAACTTATGAGCTGGTAAAAGATTATTTCGATATACTTCAAAAAGAATCAGTTATGTTAAAGGGAAAGTCGCTGCCTGTTGAAGTATTTTCTGTGAAAGGTGTAAAAGAAGGGGTAGATATTGAAACAATAATTCACAGTAACCCCAAGGCTATTAAAGAGGAACCCGTATCTAAAAAGGAAAAGTTGCCGGAAAGTATTCCTGAAAAAGAGTTTGAGATTCCTTCTATAGCTTTCCCTGAAGGAACTGATGCTTCGGCCATGAAGCAAAACATTCGTATAGAAGAAACGCCTATGCTTAGATGTTCGAATTGTGGCACTGAAAATGGAATGCAAGAAAAGTTTTGTTCTAAGTGCGGTATGCCGATTTTTTAATGATAATCAATTAACAAGATTTTTATGCTATGCTTAAAACCCTATTTGTGTCCATCTGCGGATAAATATTCTAAAAGAAATTGGGCTTTTGTCAGCTCAAAATCTGCTTTTATTCTTTCCATTGCGATCGTTGTTATATTTGTTTTGAGCACTATCGCTTTTACACTCCATTATTTTGCCAGGAACAAATCTGACGAGATATTAAAACTGATTCATCATCAGCGTATCAAAAAAGCCGCCCGCTCACTTCTACTATCTGCTATGTTCAGAATAAAATCTGATCTGAATGATGGTGATAAAGTTGATAAAGAAAAATTAATTGAAATTTTTCAAACAGGAAATAACAGCAGGTTGAATCTTTATCTTCAAACTATAGAACCAGCTCTTCAAGATGTAGGAGGAAAAATCCTTTCAAAGAGAGGAGGCAGGCAACTGGCTGATTCTTCTGCGTTACCCAAATATAACTTGAAGGGCAAAATAATGAGAAAAACTTTTGTTTTTTCCTCTCAAAGCTCCTTAAGGTTTATAACTGCCGTAAACTTAAAAATTACCCTTAATCTTCAAGTTGGTTCAGTCAAAGCTTCTTCTACGGAAGAACGAAGATTTAAGATTGAAAACATTGAATATAATAATTATATTTCAAAGTTCCTTGATAATTTGTTAAATAATAACACTTGGTAGCAGAACGGTTTCCGATATTTTATTGGCTTCATTTCTTCTCTTGCTGTTGCAAGAACCTTTGATTGAATGTAAAATAAATAAGAGACTTTCTGAAATTTAAGGACGGATTGCAAATGAGACAGCAAAAGAGATATGCTTTCCCAGCTTTTGGCAACTCAAAATCTGGTTTTATCCTTTTTATCGTCCTTGGTTGTATTATAATATTAGGTCTAATGGCTTTTGCGTTTAATTTTTTGGCAAGAGGCAAGGCTCATGAGACAAATGAGCTTATGCAGTATCAGCGCATAAATAAAGCTGCTCACTCCCTTCTTTCTTCAGTGATGTACAAAATATCTCATGATCTTCATTATGGAGAAGAAGCACAGAAAGAAAAGTTGATGGAAGCTTTCAAAAGCGGCGAGAGCAGTAAACTTAATGAATATCTTAGAGACTTGGAGCCAGTTCTCAGAGATACAGCTAAAGTGATTTTTACAAACGGGCACGCTCAACTTGAGGTTAAGGATTTTGATTCCTCTACTTATAAGTTGAAAGGCGAGATACAAAAAGGCGAATTGCCTTCTTCCGGAGGCACCTTTTTTACTTGGGAAGGTGTAGGCGATTTCACAGTCACTCTTGATATAAAAGTCGATCGGACTAGTGTTTCCTGTGCTGAAAAACGCAAGTTTAAGGTGGTTTCAACTTTTCCGCCATTTATTACTCAGTTTGCCTTTTTTGTTAAGGACTATAATGGCTTAGGTACAAAGAGCAATACTGGAGCTGGCCCTTTGACCGTTGTTTCCAACGTGCAGGCTCCCGACCCTTCAGAATATCCTGATGCATGGAAAAATGGTTCGGGCTGGGTATACTTTGGAAATGCGACTGGCTCAAATCTTGTTAAATTGATGCGTGACGATGTTTCACAATCTGTTTTTACCTACAAAGATGCAACGCAAAAACAAAGCACCAGAATTGATCTCTCTGGAATTTCCGGTTTGGGCGCTTATAGAGACTTTTCCTTAAAGCAGGCTGATTGGGGTTATTTAACGTCTTTTGCTCCGGGTTCTTCTTGGACTTCTATTTTGGGCAATGATATCTATGGTTCGGAACGCAAATCTTCAGCTTTGAGGCTTTTTGCTTCATCCGGCAGTGCCCCTGGAGAAGCTACGCCCACAAGAGTTTTTGGCAATGTCGTAGACTGGTATTACAGAGTTGTTTATCTTATTTACAACAATGAAATTGTGGCGGCTCTTAGAAGTATGAAGGATACCACTTTGCTTTCGGAAGCTAAGGGACATTATCCTGAACTGGCCGATCCGAGTCCTCTGGATCCCCCGGATTCCGCCCAAGATTTTTCCGGCTATACGAATATTATTTATAAATCCACTGATTCTCTCCCTGTGAGTGTCTATTTAAGTCCAAATGGCAATGCTTTTGCAAATAAAGCTGAAGATGAATACAGAGACATGAACGGTTTCTTTTCTGCTCTATTGGGCAACCTGAAAGATGGCAAGTTTAATGAGATTCTGGACAGATATCGCAAGTTTATGTCCGGCATTTATGAGCCGCGAAATCCTTCTGAATTTGTCTTTTATGATGTGGTTTATAATCGCATGGCTCAATATGGTTCAGGCTCGCCGGAAGGGCTTTCATATCCCCCCAGACTTGAATATCTTCCCAAGCGTGATGATGCCGCCTTTTTTCCTGCGGCTTATGCAGGCGAATTGCAGGGCAAAATGAGATTTGACATCAGTGAAATCAAAGGTAACCAAACTCCAAGTTTTACCGATTTGGAATCAGGAACAGCCGAGGCCATGGAAGCCCGTGTTTGCTATGATTTCTCATCAAACCCTTCCGCTATAAAAACATTTTTCTTGGACGGGAGCGGAAAGATTGCCTTGAATGGCTTGGTTGTTTCTTTGCCCGATGCAAAACCTCTTGAGAAGATGGGACTTTCTACTCCTGGAGCTTTTGTCTTGACTTCGGGCGGAACAGTGAATGTTTCTCTGTTTGAGTCCGCTGCACCGGGTGTGGCACTCTTTGTTGGCAATTCATTTAATGTTAACGGATTTTCTAACGCCTATTTTATAGCCCAAAATAACGGAGGGACAGTAAACCTTTCAGATGAAGCTAATATTTTAGGTTGTGCCGTTGATACTTTTAATCCAGATAATATTAAAAAGTCTCAGATTGGTTATTCGCCACGTCTTTCTATGTTCAGCGATGAAAGCATAGTTCCGAATGTGGCGGTTGCTATAGGGCCAAAGGCAGAGTGATATGAACTTTTTGTTTTTTAAACGCGGTATAAGCTTGGTTGAGTTGATGGTGGCCGCTTTCATTCTCATCTTGGCTATGTTGCCTCTTTGGGGTCTTCTTGGCTCATCTCATGAGAGAGTTGCCAGAACATCGGACGAAATACTTGCAGGGCAAATGGCCTTGGAAGTGGCTGAACAACTTGAACAAACAGGTTTTTTACCTGAGACTGGCGAGGTTTCTCCTGACGCTGATGGAAAACTTCTTCTGACAAGAGGTTCTAGAACTTTGACTTGTCTGATTTCGCCTTTCGATCCCTACTTTGAACCTAAGTTTGCTTTTTCTTCCGAAATTGTGGGTTCGCCTTCTATTGAGAGTCCTACCAGGGGATATGTTGTTCATATAGATTTAAGCTTTAAAACTAAAGTAGATCCTGGCTCTGGTGATTCAGCCAGTCGTAAAGAATTCTCGCTAAGCTGTTTTGTGGTGACCGAACAATGAAAAAAGCCTTTACTCTAATGGAACTGATTATAGTAATGTTGATAGGAAGTATGGTTTTTGCCAGCATTCTATTTGTTTTCTCTCGAGGTTCGGACAATGTTCAGCGCGGCAATTTTAATACCATAGCAGCTAATCAGTCTGCTTGGATGGTTACTGTTATCAGAAGCGATATCACCAGTATGAAAACTGTAGCCGGAGATGTGCCTGAAGCCCTCAAAAATACTTGGGAGCTTAAAGATGGTTCCTTAAGCTCGCCTCTTGCTTTTGATGTTTACGCAGAGGATGGTTCTGTAGCCAAGGTTAAGTATACCGGGCTCTCCAAAGAGGGAGATTCAGTACAGATGCAGCGTGAATATGGCAGTCGAAAGCAGGTTATGGGCGGCACATACATGAAACTTTTGAAACTGGAACCGGTTGAACCTGCGGAATTTGGCGGAGAAGAAGAGGCATACAGAAAGTCGTTTAAACTTACTATAGTTATGGCCGAGGAAAAACTCGCAAGAGTAGCTACATGGACTTCCTATATTCATACTGGCAGTAAATCTGGAGCCTTGGATCAATACTGGAAAGATTAAAGAAATGTCACTCTCACAGGCGAATAAAATATTATTTTTTTCTGTTTTGCTTTTGCTTCTTCCTTTCTTTTATGGGTGCTGCGGAGGCGCATACAGCTATGAGGCCAACAAAATGCAAGTTGACAGCTTGCTGCTTAAATCTCAATTCGTAAAAGCAGAAAAGCTTATATTGAAGACAATAAAACAGGAAAAAAAGAAAAGTAAGCAAGAACTTACCGAGAATATTGCATGGATGACTTATAGATTAGGCATTTTGAATGAGCTTAAAGGCAAAGCTTATGACGCTGAACGTTATTTTAGCGGCGGCAAAGATTTCAGCAAGGGTTTTGGAGATTATCCGCTTATAGCATTTTATGCAAGCGAAGGAACGGTGGCATTGTTTAAAGAAGGTTCGCCACGAAATTTCCAAGACATTCTGAATTTCGAGGCTATGAATAGAGAGTTGCTGCCACCTGAAGAAGAAGTCCAAGAGGAAAAAACTCCGAAAAAGAAGTCTCAAAAAAAACCGACATTTGTACCCTTCAGACCTCGTAGTACAGAAGGCTTACAGCTAATAGACGATGGTGCCTATAATCCGCCTGATTTGGCTGATCCGCCGGCATTTCAGGTATGGCACTGAGAGAGAATGCCAGAACTGTTTATATTATTTCCCTCTCCATAGTTCTTTATTCTTTGGCGGCGGGATTTTTTTCTTTGCGTTTTTTTCAAATTGTTTCTGTTTCATTACTTGCAGGACTCATTTGCAAGCTTTGCGACCTGCTTATTGCTTCTGACAGAAACTCTGATTTTCCTTGGTTTATGTTTTTTTTACTGCCGCTTTTTTCTCCCATTGGTGTGCCTTTTGTAGCTGTGTTTTTTTCAGCTCTCATAGCTTTTTTCCTTGCTCTTAAGGCATTCGGAGGTTATAAAAAGCATTTCTTTAATCCTCTTGCAGTAGCTGTTGTAATAATGATTTGTGGCTACTATCACACGGGAACCTTTGTGGAAACTTTGCCCTTCAAAAATTTGAAAGAAGGCTATTCTTCTGTTTCCTATGGCGTTCCTGATTACAGAGATTCTAATTTGCTTATTCAAAAAGCCTGTGAAGATAAGACCGTCTGGCTGAAAATGTTTGAGCCTGCGCCTAAAAATTTTCCTGGCTGTGCATTTCCTTTTGTAAGTTTTTTTTCAGCTTTTACACTGGCTTTTTTATTTAAGCGGGGAAGAGTATTTTTTTTCTTCTCTGTGCTGTTTTATCTTTTCTTTGCTTTTCTTGCCAGCTATCTAAGGCTGAGCAACGTTGAAACATTAGTTTTCTCTGGGGCTTTTCCTTTGCTTCTTTTTGCGGCTATAGCAGATCCTTTCTCTATTCCTGAGAAAAAAGCGGAGCAAATGGTTTTTGCTTTTCTTTTCGCATTCTTTGCGGCAGTATTTACTATTTATGCGAACTCGTCTGTTTTTACTTTTTTTTCTTTGCTTTTAGCTACAGTTTTTGCGCCCCTTCTTTCAGATTCCATTTTAAAAAAAGGCTATAAATATGAATAAGAGCTCTTTTCTAGCTGACATGAAGTTTATGCTGGCTTTGGCGTTTGCTTTGTCAGCTATTATGAGCATATCAGCTTATTTAGCCAGGAAAAGCGGTTCTTTGACTACCAAAACATTAGAAGCAGCTCTGACTTTGACAGGCCAATCTTTGTCTCCGCTTAATGAAGAGAATAAAAAGGCATTTGAGCAAACTTTTGCACAAATACAAGGCGGAAAGACTCCTGTATGGCGATTCTTGAATATGGAAAATGTTTTACTTCTGGAAGCTTCTGGAAACGGAATGTGGGGATTGATTCGTTTAGTGATGCTCTTTGATACCGTTGAAAATAGAATTCTGGGTGTTCAAGTTGTTGAGCAAAATGAGACCTCCGGACTTGGTGGACTTATAGCTGAAAAGCCTTTTCTTTCCAAGTTTACAGGTATGATGGCTCAAAACACTGTGGAGCTTGCAGCAATGCCGATTGAGGAACATCAGTTTGATGCTATTTCAGGAGCAACAGTTTCATGCAAAGCCGTTGAACGAATAATAAATGAGGCTTTGAGAACAGTCAGGAGTTTGTGATGAGTTCATTTAAAATTCTTTTTAGAGGGATATTTTCTGAAAACCCTGTTCTTATACTGGGTTTAGGGCTTTGTTCTTCTCTTGCCGCCACAGCCAGACTGGAAGATGCTCTTTTTATGTCTGTTATGGTGAGTATATCTATAATGGCTTCTAATATTGCTGTGTCATTTTTTCGCAAAAGGATTCCTCGACAATTCAGACTTATTTCTTACATGATGATTATAGTTGCATCTGTGACTGTTCTTGAACAGCTTCTAAGAGTATTCTTTCCTGACGCGGCTCAAGCTCTTGGCCCTTACGTCAGTCTAATTGTTACAAACTGCGTTGTGATGGGGCGCATGGAAGCTTTTTCGGCCAATAATCCGCCTAAGGAAGTTTTTTTTGATTCTCTCGGAGTTTCTCTTGGATACAGCTTGGTTTTAATAATAATGGCAGCTGTCCGCGAACTTTTTGGAAATGGCACTTTGTTGGGGTTGAGAATCCTCCCTGAATCTTGGGAAACCTGTCGTATATTCAGTACGGCGCCTGGCGCTTTTATAGTTTTTGCTTTTTTGCTCTTTTGTGTTAACAGCTTGTTCGGTAAAAAGGAATCTTCAGCATGACATTGGCCAATGCAATAAGCATTATATTTGCTTCTGTAATTTCGGAGAATATTTTGCTGTTCTATTTTTTAGGCACTTGTCCGCTGATTTCGCTTTCCAGAGATCCTGAGGCGGCTTTCAATATGGGAGTTGCTGTGACTTTCGTGACTACTTTTTCGGCAGCTGCAAATTTCGTCCTTGACCGTTATCTGCTTGGTCCATTGGGTTTACAGCATCTCAGACTGCTTTTTTATATAGTAGTAATAGCGGCTTTAACTCAGGCCTTAGAGATGTTTTTAGACAGATTTCTTCCTGCTGTTTATGTTTCTTTCGGCATTTTCATGCCATTGCTGGCTGTGAATTGTGCGATTTTAGGTGTTTCAATTTTTGCTTCTCTTCGTGAATATTCATTCGCTGAAACTTCACTTTTTGCTTTTGGCAGCGGGGTGGGGTGGCTTTTGGTAGTTTCCGCTATGGCTGCTATAAAAAGACGGATTCCCAAGGAAAATATTCCTCCTTCTCTGGGAGAAACAGGTATGAGTATGGTTATAGCGGCTATGATGGCAATGTCCTTTTGGGCTGTTTCTCAAGTTTTTAAAGGGGTTGCCTTATCGTGAGTTATCTTCTCTCTTTGCTTGTTCCTGTGCTCTTTATAGCGGCTGTTTGCCTTTTTCTCACTGTTGTTGCAAAGATTTGCCAACAAAGCGGAACAGCCGAGTTTAGAGTCAACGGAGAACTGAAGAATTCGGAAGTTTCTCTCGGCACATCACTATTAGAAGCCTGTCAAGAAGAAGGAATATATCTTCCGGCAGCTTGCGGAGGCAGAGGAAACTGCGGACTTTGTAAGCTGAAGTTGTCTTCTGGCACTACCAAAGCAGATATGTTTGAAAAAATACATTTGGGAGAAGCAGCTCTTGAAGAGGGTTTTCGTCTGGCTTGCAGAAGTAAACTCAGAAAGAACACTGATATTGCAGTGCCTTTAGAGTTATTGAATGTTAAAAAGTTTGAAGCTGCTTTGAAATCTGCTGTAAAATTATCTACAGACGTTAAAGAGCTCCAATTTGAGATTCTTGGCGATAAGATGGATTTTAAAGCTGGGCAATACATTCAAATATATTATCAAAGTAATGATGACAAAGCTATCAGAGCCTATTCTGTTTCATCCCCTCCGTCTCAAATGGAAAAAGGTCTTTTCACTCTTGATGTAAAACTTGTTGATGGGGGCTTGGTAAGCACGTGGCTTCATTCATTAAAAGAGGGAAGTCAAATTGATTTTACAGGGCCCTATGGCGAGATGACGGCAGCAGATAAAAAGCATAAGGATATTATTCTCTTTGCGGGAGGCGTGGGTATTGCGCCTATGCGGTCTATCATTAGAGAATATCTTGAAGAAGAGAGCAAGGTTAGCAAAAAGACCTCAAAGAATAAAAAAGGCAAAAAGAGCCAAAAGTCTCAAAAGAGGCTAATGCTGTATTATGGGGCTAAAAATCTTGAGGCTCTTTATGAACATAATTATTTCCTTGAGTTGTCCTCAAAAAATAATAACTTTATTTACAAACCTGTTTTGTCAGAGCCCCGACTCGAGGATGGGTGGGAAGGTCTTACAGGGATGATTGATGAACATCTGGCGGAACAGCCGGTTTCAGTTTCTTCTCTAATTTTAATTTGCGGTCCGGAAGCTATGGGAGAGAAAATTATCAATCTTCTTTCACAAAAGGGTGTGTCTCCTGAAAATATAATATTGGATGCTTTGTAATATTGACTGAACAGATGAAAACATTTTTTAAAACTTTTGTCCTTGCAGCCTTTGCTGTGTTTTTTGTCATCTTTTTTAATTATAAGCTTGGCAAAATATATGAGGCGAAAAATATAAATCGGTTAGGGACTATGGCTGTTCCAACCAAAGAAAGCGCAAGGTGTCTAAATTGCCATGCTCAAAGACAGCCGCTTTTAGTAGAACGCTGGGCATCTTCAAAACATGCGAAAGAGCAAGTTGGCTGCTATGAATGCCATAAAGCTTTGAAAGTCGACCCTTCTGCTAAGCATGGTCATTACAGTTACTCTGTTTCTATGACTGTCAGTCCTAAGGTTTGTGCTTCATGTCACGAGCCTCAATATAAAGAGTTTTCAGAGTCTGCTCATGCCAAAGCTTATGAGACCCCCTTTTCATCAAAAATAGCTTCCAATACGGTTATTTATTTAGCTTCATGTGCTCCTTGTCACGGCTCTGAAATTGAAATGCGCGATGGAGAGTGTCTCAACAGATCATGGCCAAATCATGGGATAGGCCGAATAAATACGGATGGCTCCAGAGGTGATTGCTCTGCTTGCCATGAACCGCACTTTGATTCTCTAAAGGAAGCTCGAAGTCCAGAAACTTGTGCCAAGTGCCACTCAAGAGATGTAGCTTCAGCCTATAGAGCTTGGAAATATTCAAAACATGGAACAAATCACGGCGAGCCTGAAAATATTTTTAGAGGCGAGGGAAGATATCCTAAAGAGCAGGTTTTCAAACCTGATTGCTTTACTTGTCATATGGCTTCTTTGCAGAAAGATAGAGAGAGCACTCACAATATTTCTTCAAGGATTTCATGGCAAAGAAAGAATTTTAAAGCTTATCATCCAAAGGATTGGGGGACAAAGCGGCTAGCCATGTACGCCAATTGTGTCCAATGCCATTCAACAGCTAAGCCTAATAATTTCTTCAGAAACATGGACACAGCAATAGTTGAGCTGAACAAACTGGTTGAAGAGCTTGAGCCGGAGAATATGACTGAAAAAGAGCAGGAAAGAATCAAAGGAATAATGAGCAAAATGATGACCGGTTTGGGAATGCAAAGTCCTAAGGATACTTCTGAGGCGGCAGAGGTGCTTTATGCAAAATAATTTTATATTAATGGTTAAAAAGACATTCGTTTTGCCCGAAGAACTTTATGGATTTGTTTGCCTCCTTATTTTTCAGACCGGGATTTTAAAACCTGGTCTTTTTTTTGTTTAGGACTTGAAAGTACGAACTAAAGTCTAAACAATTCCACTGCCGACTATCAACTACCCACGACCTACTCTCAAAATAATTTTAAATTATTTTGAGAAAAATGCTTGCATTTTTTTTAGGGCAGTGTTATAGTAAAAGTCCTGCCTCGGCAGGGGGCTTTAAAAAGAAGCCAAAGTTCATTGGAAACGAGATCGGAAGACGAAANTAGAATTATGACGCCGAGCGGGTCATGCTGGCATATGCCAGCGGACTCAATCAATTTATATTTACGAGCAAATCTTGGTCATGCTTTAGAGCATGATAAGA